>JGI12316J15309_10002079_pt1 | contig 291673 bp, 267 predicted proteins | sample MarCyaLeptolynsp_FD_15309 | JGI IMG/M metagenome (IMG submission 15309) | reverse complement strand
GCTTCCCAGATATAGGTGTCGGACCCGTCTTCGCCGTCCAGGTCGTCAATGCCGGTGCCGCCGACGATACGGTCGTTGCCGCCGCCGCCGGTGATCGTGTCATTATCGGCCCCGCCACGCAGATCGTCGTCCTGTGCGCCGCCGCTTAGCTGGTCGGCTCCCGCGCCGCCCTTGTAGGTTGCCTCGCTGGAGTCTGAGGCGACCAGGATGTCGTCGCCATTGCCCAATTCGACCGACGTCGTCGTATTGAGGAAGGTGAGGTCGGAAAGATCCCAGTCCTGCTCATCGTCATCGCCGATAATGGTGAGCGTCTTGCCCGTATTGACCGTCTCGTTACCGTCGTCGGTGTCGTAGCCGATCTGCTCGATACCGGCCGCCTCGGCGTCGAACGTGTCTTGGAAACCCGCGAATACGTTGGATTGCGTGATGATTGTATCGGTGCCCTCGGACCCGGTGTCACCGTAGGCGTCCTGCCCGTCACCGTCGTTCCAGATGTAGGTGTCCGAGTCCTCGCCGCCGTCCAGGATGTCGACGCCCTCGTTCCCCTCGATCCGGTCGTCGCCCTCTCCGCCGTCGATCAGGTCATTGCCGTTCGATCCTTCGAGATTGTCGTCACCGTCGCCGCCGAAAATCTCCAGGTCGCGGTTGACGTCTTCCGCCGCCGTGACGGTGTCGTTGCCGTCGCCGGTGCGAATGGTCAGCGTATCGTTCGTCAGGTCGGTGTTGGACAGGTCGGTCAAATGAACCGTGTCGTTGCCTGGGCCGAAGTCGATGTCGACTTCTTCGAACCCGTCGATCGTGACGACTTGACCGCTGCCTTGGTTCGTCAGCGTGACGCGGCCTTGTTCGTCCTGGGCAATCGTCCAAACATCATTGGCGGTCGACCCGCCGAAGCTGGCATCCAGGGTAAGGTGCTCCACCGCCGAACTGTCGGTCCCGGTAAAGGCGGCATCTTCGCCGGCCACAAGAACGCCATTCACGAAGACAGGCGGTAGGGTGACGGTAACGTCAATCGTTCCGTTTACGGTTGCCGTGTCGCCGTCATCCTCGGTCGTGGTTGCCGCGATTTGCAGCGTGAAAGGCGTAAGATCGCCCGCGGGCGGGGTGACGGTAAGGTCCGCCAGTTGCTCGGGCGTTACGGTCGCGGACCCGTCGGTCACGTCGATCACCTGATCGCCGGACTTCAGGACTGCATCTGTCGGGATGGCCGAAATTGTGATCGTCAGATCTTCCGATCCGTCGGTATCGATCAATTCGGACGAAATCGTCAGTGGAATGGCCGTGTCCTGCACGCCGGACACCGCTTCGACATCCAGCGACGGCGCATCGGCCACGCCGGTCACGTCCACAGCGATGTCGTCGCCGAGCGGGACGACCGCGCCGCTGGCGGAATCGATAAAGCCGACCGACACCGTGAGGTTCAAATCCTCGTTGCTGTTCTCCGGCGGCCGGACGGTGAGACCGTCGAGGTCGGCCGGCGTCAGGCTGACGCTGCCGTCCGGGTTGACGGTGCCGGCGGAAAGCGTGGCGCCGTTCAATCCGGAAACGGTAATGCTGTCGATCGAACTGGGTATCTCCGGCGGGTTGCCCAAATCGTCCGGATGCAGGGTGATGGTCAGCGCAATGTCTGAATCTTCGTTGCCGGAGGCTTCCGTGGCGATTACCGGCGGCACCGGTCCTTCCAGCGCGATGGTCTCGAACCCGGTATGAGTCAGGCCAAGCGGGCCGGTGTCCGGGATGTCCTCGCCGATGGGGCCGGAAACCGCGATACCCCCGCCGATATGCGTGCGCAGAGCCTGGATGATATCGAAAACAGTATCGTTCTCAAGGTCTTCCGCCGTGTACTGGATAATCAGCGTATCGTTGTCGGCGCCGCCGTCATAGGTGTCCATGGACAACGGACCGTCTTCGCCTCCGATCTCGTCACTGCGGACCGAGAAGGCGGCAAAATCGTCGCCCGCCTCGCCGGAAACCGTATCGCTGCCGGCGCCGCCTTGCAGGAAATCGCCGCCGTCACCGCCGAGCAGGGTGTCGTCGCCTTCGCCGCCGGTCAGAATGTCGGCGTCGTCGCCACCGTCAATCGTGTCGTCGCCGATGCCGCCGCCGATCGTGTCGGATCCGGCCCCGCCTTGGAGATCGTCGTTGCCCTGATCGCCCTGGATCGTGTCCTGGCCGTCGCCGCCCAGGATGGTGTCGTCACCGTCGCGGCCGTCGATCTGGTCATTGCCGTCGCGGCCTTCGATCAGGTTTGCGCCGTCATCGCCGATCAGCGTGTCCCCGCTGGCCGACCCGACGATGTTCTCGAAATTGGCGATGGTATCGTTGCCGTCACCACCGACCGCGGTCCCGCTGGAAAGATCGACCCCGACGCCGCTCTCCGCATTTTCATAACTGACGGTGTCCGTACCGTCTCCACCGTCAAGGGTGTCGTCACCCCTGCGGCCTTCGATGATGTTGTCCGCGTCGTCGCCGGTTAGCGTATCCGCGAATTCGGACCCGATGATGTTTTCGACGTTCTGGATCGTATCGTCGCCGTCGGCGCCTGTGGCGGTTCCTTGCGCGAGATCGACCGTAACCGAACCATCGGCGTTTTCGTACGTGACCGCGTCGTTAAGGTTCCCGCCGATCAGCGTGTCATCGCCTTCGCCGCCCTCCAGGACCAGATCGCGGTTGGTATCCTCTTGCCCCGAAAGGGTATCGTCCCCAGTACCGCCGATCAGGGTGATGGTGTCGTTGGTGATGTCGGTATTGTCCAGGTTGCCGACCGTGACATTGTCGTTGCCGCCGCCCAAGGTCAGGGCCAGTTCTTCGAATCCGTCGAAGTTTACATCCACGTCGGAGCCGGCGACATTCACCGCGCCCGCGCTGGTGCCCTGAAGCTCTATGGTCGCATTGCCGCCAATTCCGACGTTACTGGCGTCGACGGGCAGCAATTGGTTCTTGCCGGTGGGCGAGGGCGACGCGGAAAACGTCGCGCCGGGGTCGACCGTCGAAATGTCGATCGGGTCGAATGTCCCATCGTCTTTGGCATTCAGGATCGTCGTGCCGGGCGGCGGAGCTGGCGGCGGGTCACCGGCGAGGGGCAGATCCTCCTCATCTCCACCGGGATCGGTGCCGATGCCGGCTTCGCCGTCATCTCCTTCCGTACCGTCGAGGCTGCCGGTGGCCGTGCCGCCGGTACCGTCGCCTTCGCCGCCTTCGACGATTTCCAGGAATTCCTGGTTTGCGCCTTCGTCGCCGTCCTCGTCTTCCCCGGAAGCGGTCTGAATGTCGTTCAGATCGTCGGCCAGATCCCCCAGTGCGTCGTCATCCAAGTCGGCGGTATCATCGCCGGTATCCGGGATTTCCTGGCGCACCGGATGGAAGCCGATCGCATCGCCGTAGCGTTCCTGGATCTCCTGAATGTCGATGACGCGCGGGTCGGAAGGCTGCTGCGAATAGGACGGGATCAGCGTGGTTTCGCCGATGCCCGTCAACAGAACGGCGCCACCGCCGTTTTGCACATAAACCGCGCCTTCCAGAACGGTAACATTGGTGGACCCGTCCACTGCGTCGACGCTGAAGCCGAATTTGGTGCCGCGGATACCGATGGTGGCGACCGGCGTATTGACTGCGACGGCATCCGGATCTGCCTTGCCGATGGCGCCGCTCGTAAAGACGAAGGCGCCCTTGATGACGTTGAACACCTGGCTCGATGTTGTGGGCGCGTCGGTGTTGTAGACCAGTTCGTCCAGGATGATCCGGCCGTTTGCCGACATGGACATGGTGCTCTTGTCGGCGAAGATGATGCCGACCGCGGCGGCATCGCCGCTGACCAACGTGTCGCCCTGGTAGAGCGGGGCGCCTTCGTCCAGGACGGCTTGCGTGCCGTCGGCGCGGATAACCGTAACTTGGCCTTTCAGCGTGTCGATGTTGCCGATGGGCTCTTCGACCGAGGTGATATCGCCCGACTGGGCGACCTGACCTGGGGCGAGCGGACCTGCGAGTTTCGCCGCAACCTCCGGCGTGATGCGCGATCCGGCGAGCGTGTAAAGATCCGGCGGCACTTCCTGGTTGAAGTAACCGGTAATCAGGATCGTGGTGCCGTCTGACGTATCGAGTTGCAGATCATGGCCATGGCGGCTGTAGTCCGCCTGCAACAACGCATCCCCGACCGGAACCACAACGGGCGCCGCGCCAGCCTCGAACACATGGTCCGGGGTCATGTCCAGGGCGGGTTTTCCGGGTGTCCCAGTCGTTCCAATCGGTGCGTTATCAAAAGTCGCCATTATCTGCTCAACAGCTCTAAACCAATCAAACTACCACAGTTTCAATAGAACCTACCTTAGTACCTGCCGGTTGGTCGGTGATGCGGGTCACATCCGTGTGCGATTGTTGTGATCGAACCGCAATATTCTAAAAATATGCTTAAGAGAACCGTAATGTTAGTGCATTGATAAATAGCAATCCAGCGTCGTATGCATTTACTGATATGACGGATCGGCACCGTCCGACAGCAGAAACATCAAAAAACAGCGGAATTTACCTAAAATGCCAAATAAATTTAAGGTAAATAGGATCCAGTGCGATATCCCTGTTTTCTCTCTCGGGCGGTGACGCGACCGGTCTCGTATGACGCCATAGGACGGGTCCGGTGGGAGAGGCCGGCACGCCAATTGTACCGCCGGTCTTCTTAGCCTATCGGTTTGGCTTCAAGCTCTTCCACTGTCCGGGGCCAGTCCTTCTTAAGCAGCCGGGAAAGGGACCTGTCCGCAAGGATTTTGCCGTCGGTCTGGCACCGCGGGCAGTAGTTCACCTCGTTGTCGGCCCGCCGGATCCGTTGCACCGCGGTGCCGCAAACCGGACAGGCCTGACCGTATTTGCCGTGCACGGCCATCTCCGGACGAAATGCGGTGACTTTCTTTGGAAACGCGTCGCGCGCTTCCGCGCACAGCTTGTCCCGCCAGGTTCGCAGGATCTCCACTGTCGCTTGATGGAACGCCTCACGCTCTATCTCGGTCAGACTTTGGCTCATCCGCACCGGCGAAAGACAGGCTCGATGCAGGATCTCGTCGGAGTAGGCATTGCCGATGCCGCTGAACAGGGTCTGATCGGTGAGCGCGCGTTTAAGCGTGTGATTCCGGCGTGTCAGCGCCGCCGTAAAGGTTTGCAAATCGGCGTCCAACGGTTCGATGCCGCCCGGATGATGCGCGAAGGCCGCTTCGCGGGTCGCGGCGGTGTGCAGCGCGGCGCGCCGTTTGCTGCCCGCTTCGGTGAGAACCAGCGTGCCGTTGTCGAAATCGAAGGCAGCCTGGCCCAGCTTTATGGGAAGTGGGGCGGCGGCTTTCGCCCACTGAAAGCGCCCGGCGATCATCAGATGAATGACGATCCAGGCGCCGCCCTCGAACGCGATGCCGATGCGCTTTGCGATCCGGTGCAGAGAAACCACAGTCCGGCCCTCGAACCGGGAAACCGGCGGGTCGACGGTTCGGACCAGAAACGGGCTCTTGACCCGCACCTTTTGCAGATCGCGGCCGACGATCCGGGGCGCCAGCGCGGTCAGATACGCCTCAATGTCGGGAAGTTCCGGCATACACTGACCTTAAAGCGGGTTTCCGGACTTCGCAGCAGGGAATTACCCCTAAGAGGGATCAGGGTTTGCAGTCTTTTCGCGAATGACTGTATTGTGCCCGCTCGGTGGCGGGGGGAAACGGCGCAAGCTGCTGGGTTCCGGAGTTGGGTATGACAGAGTTGAATATCGGGGCACAGGTCCAAATCGCTCAAGCGGCGGCCCCGGTTGGCGAGATTGCCGAACTGACCGGCGATGTCTTTATTACGCGCGCGACCGGCGAGACGGTCCAGGCCACGGTCGGGACGCCCGTCTTCCAAAACGATACATTCGAAACGGGTCCCGGGGCGGGCGTCGGCATCGATTTTGCGGACGACAGCGCCTTCTCCCTGGGCGCGGATGCGCGCCTGACCATCGACGAGTTTGTCTACAATCCCGCCGGCGACAGCGGCATGGCGATGAACCTGGTTCAAGGGGCCTTTTCTTTCGTCAGCGGACAGATCGCCAAATCCGGCGACAACAATATGACGATCGTCACGCCGACCGCGACCATCGGTGTGCGCGGCACGGCGGGCGCGGGCGACGAAGACGAGGCTGTCCTGCTGCAGGAACCCGGCCAGCCATTGGGCGAGATGACGGTGACGACGCCCGGCGGGTCGGTCACGCTCAACAGCATCAACGCCTATACCAACACCTCCGATCCGTTTGCGCCGCCAACACCACCGGAGTTCCGGCCCCTGGATCAGATTCAGGCGCAGTTCGGCGGCGCGATCCGTGAATTGCCCGGCTTTACGCCAAGCGATCAGGAGGGCGCGGGCGGCGAGGGCGGTGAAGGCGGCGAAGGGGAGGCCGGCCAGGGCGAAACCGGAGACGCCGACACGGAAGCGAATGGCGAAGGTACCGCCGAGGATGGTCCGGACGGTGAGGGGGAAGCCGGCGGCGATCCCAACGACCCGCAGGGCGCACCCGGCGACCCGGATGGGTTGGAGGAAGGTGACCCCGAAGAAGATGTCCTGCTCGACGGACCGGCGGATGAACAACTGGGCGGCGACGGGCTTGGGACCGAAGGCGTTGGCCTGGGCGGGGAAGAGGGCCTTGAAGGCGATGGCCTCGCGGGAGACGGATTGGGACCGGACGATGTTATCGACGGGCAGGAAGGAAGCCTCGCCGGCGGTGACTTCGACAACGCCCAAGACGACTTCTTCGACGGCATTTCTGAGGGAGCGGAACAGCAGGCCGGTGGTGCCGGAGACGACGGCCTTTTGGGCGGCGGTGATGGCGACGACGTTCTGGAGGGCGGACTGGGCGGCGGCGACGGTTTGTTCGGCGGCGGCGGTGAGGACGATTTCGGTGGGCCGGACGGCGACGATCTTTTCGGTGGCCCGGACGATGACTTCAATCCGGGCGAACTTCCTCCGGATGACGATTTGGATGATGAACTGGAAACAGGGGACCCCATAGTCGTCTCCTTCAATTCCGACGACGGTTCCCCGTCCCACACTTTGACCCCAGGGGTTTCGGACACCGTCATCTTCGACGATAGCGTCACCGTCAATGTTGTTGGCCTTGCGGAAGGATCCGATCTGTTCGTCGGCAATCCGTCGAGCAACAATCAGAACCTGCAGATTCAAGATGCGGGTCCGCATAGCATCACCACCACGGATATCGACCGCATCGACTTTGTTAGCAGTCTGCTGAGTTCGGATGAGTTGAACATCCAGATCCTGGGAACGGACTCGGTCGTCATTGACGGGCCGGGAGATTTCAACGGGACGGTGATCTCGGGCAACGAAAGCAAGTCCATCAATATCGGAGTGAGTTTCGCATCGGCGACCGGAACAGTGTTCATGGCGGGCTTGAACGACACGCTCAATTTGAGAGCCAATTCCGCCGACGTTCAGGTTTCGGGCGTTGAGAACCTGGATGGTTCGACGGCAAATGAAACGGTAACGGTTTTAGATTCGCTTTTGTCGGGATCCGACTACAACGGCCAAGCAGGCACCGATGAGCTCAAGTTAACCGATGGCACCAGCAACACAGCGTCGATTACCAATTTCGAAACCATTTCGGCCAGTACCGCGAGCGGTGTATCGCTGACGCTGGAGAACTCCGGCACCTTCAATTTCGACTTCACCGGCAGCGGCACCGATACGGTCAATTTCGATGTCGGCAACGACACGATCACCGCGCAAGGGGTTGAGAACATCAATGCCGGGGCGGGTACAGACAGCCTTGTCATCGCGGATTCCGGCGCGGCGCAGACCGTGACCGTCACCGGCTTCGTCGCGGCGGCCGAAACCATCACCGGCAGCGCGCAGGACGATACGGTCCGGATCGCCGACAGTGCGACGCCGACCATCAATTTGCTGGGCGGCATCGACGAGGTTCAGAACGTAAGCGGCGGATCCCTGGTCGGTCTGCAACTCTCCAATGTCGACCGCTACGTTGGAAATGGAAGTGTCGATGACATCACGTCACAGACCCAGTTCTTCGGCTCCGGTGTCAACGTCTATGACGGGGGCGGCGGCGCCGACAGTCTGACGCTGTCAGCCGGAACGAATATTCTGAGTATCCTGAATTTCGAGACGGTCACCGGGTCGGCAGGGGCCGAGAACCTGACGTTGGAAGCTGCGCTGGGCGTCGGGGGAACGACCATCGACCTGCTTGGCGGAGCCGACACGCTGACCCTGGCGAACGGCAGCAACGATTTGGTCGTCTCGAACATCGAGATTCTCACCGGCGGCGGCGATGACGACACGGTGGCTGTCCAGAATGTGCTGACCGGCGCCGCTGTGAATACGTATGACGGGGGCGGTGGGACCGATATTCTGACGCTGGCAGCCGGCGCCAACATCCTGAGTGCTGTGAACTTCGAAACGATCAACGGATCGGGCGCGACGGATAACCTGACGCTGGAGAGTTCGCTGACGGGCGGAACGTCGACCGTCAACCTGCAGGCGGGTACGGATACCCTTAACTTGTCGGCTGGTGGGAACAACCTGAGGGTCGTCGGTATTGAGACCGTCGTAGGTGGTTCGGGGGATGACATCGTCAAGTTGAACGATGCGACGAACGTCAACCTCAATCTCAACGCCGGAAACGATTCGGTTATCAACTTTGGCGACCTGGGGCTTGCTGCGGTCTTTTTGACCAGTGTGGAGAGCTACTCTGGCGGCTCGTCTTTCGAAGTGGTGACGCTTCTCGACAATGCGCAGACCGGCTCGAGTTACGACGGCGGCGGCGGAGCCGGCGATGTTCTGTTCCTGAACGGTGGTGTAAATGACGGATCGTTTGTCGATTTCGACCGGATTGTCGGTAGCGGGATTGGCGATACGCTAACTTTGGAAGCCGTGATTGCCGCCACCTTCGCCACCGATTTCGAGATGGGATCCGGGAACGACGTCCTAACCCTGGCCAATGGCACGAACGTGCTTGATGTTGAGGATCTTGAGACCCTAAACGGCTCAACCGGGGACGATTCAGTCACGCTCTTGAATACGTTAGCTGCGTCATCCGTATACGACGGCGGCGCTGGAAACGACACCCTCAATCTGGTCGGGGGGACGAATGTCAGCAGTATCCTCAACTTTGAGGAAGTCAACGGAACGGCGGGCACGGACGATTTGACCTTGGAAAATGTCGTCACAGGCGGCACGACGATCATCGATCTCAAGGCCGGTGCCGATACCCTTACGCTCGCGGACGGTGCCAACGATCTGCAAACCATCGACGTCGAAACGATTATTGGGGGAACAGGCGACGACACCCTGACCCATAAACTCGGTCTCAACAGCGATATCAATTTGGGCGCGGGCAACGATACCGTTAACAATATCGAAACGGTGGCGACAACGCTGACCCTTTCGAATGTCGAAACCTATAACGGCAGCGGTGTTAACGATACGGTTCAAGTCGGAACGGCCTTGCTGCCCGGTTCGACCTACTTCGGGGGAGCCGGAACGGATCAACTGACGCTGTTTGCCGCCGCGGCGAACACAGTCGCGGTGGATGGGTTCGAGACCGTCATCGGCGGCGCAAACGTCGACACGGTGACCAATACCGGCACCACGGACGTGACCTTCAACTTGGGAATTGGCGCGGATGTGGTGATCAACAATGGGGTCGGCGTGGCTGAGACCTTCGTTTACACCAGCATCGCCGACGATGACGGCGGCGTCGAAAGCATCAGTCGCTTCGAAACGGGGATCGACAAAATCGACTTATCCTCGCTTGGTCTCAGCACCGCCGCACCATTCGTGCAAGGCGTGTCTTCCTTTGTAGGCGGCAGTCAGGCTTCGGCCTTTTTTGAAGGCGATGGCAGCGACATACTGATCGACACGGATGGCGATACCAATGTGGATATCTCCATCAACATCGGCACCCTGGTGGGGACGCTGACCGACGCGGACTTCGTTTTGTAAGGCGATGTCCGGGCTTTGCTGAAGCCGGTGGCCGGACCGTAACATGCGCGAACTCATCCATAGATTGAGCAACCGACCCGGCCTGACGGTCCTGCTGCTGCTGGCTTCCTTCGCGATCAGTCTGTTGATGCTGGCCCCGCCGATCTTCGTCATGCAGGTGCTGAACCGCTATGTCGCCTTTGGGGTGGACGGAACCCTGATTGCGCTCGCCACCGGCGCGGGGTTTGCGGCAGTCATGGAATTTCTGCTGCGTTGGGCGCGTTTGCGTTTGGCGGCCTCCGTTTCGGTCGCGCCCGATGACCGGCTTGCCGCGCGGGCCGGCGACGCCCTGGCCAAGTCCAAGCTTGCCGTTGCGGAAGGCGTCAAGACCGAGCAGAAACGCCGTTGTCTGTTGGACCTGTCGCTGATCCAGGCCGCCTACGCCGCGCCGTCCATCGCCCTGGCGCTGGATCTGCCTTTTACAGCAATCCTGTTCCTGGCCCTGTTCGTCATCGACCCATTGCTGGCGGCGGTCGCGGGCGGGGTCTGTATCCTTCTTTTTCTGGCGGCGCTGATACGGCTGGCAATGACCCAGGCGACGATCCGGGCGCAGAAAATGGGCGCACGGCCGGGGTTGGGGCCGGCGCAAGAGGATCTGTTGACGGCGCCCGCCGTCCTGCGCGGTTTCAACGGTGCGGCGCTGGTGGTGCGAAAATGGCGGCTGACGGCGCGCCTTCAGCAAGCCATGGACCGGCGCTTCGCGGCCGGGCAGGGGCTGCATCAGTCGATGTCCCAGGCCGCAACCGCGGTTACCACCATTGCCGTGATCGGGGTCGGCGCCGTTCTGGTGGTGCAGCAGAAAATCGATGTCGGCGTGCTGATCGCAGCCAACATTCTGGCGGCGCGGGCGGTTTCCGGCGTGGCGGGCGCGGTCGGCCTTTCGGTGTCGTTCGGGCGCGCGCGCGAGGCGCTCAACCGGTTGCAACAGCTGTCCGCGCAACCGATGGAACCAGCGGACCGCAAGACCCTGGACGCCTATACCGGCCGCGTCGATTTCGAGGATGTGACTTTTGCCCATGCCGGCGATGTCAAACCGTTGGTGGAGCATCTCAGTTTCTCGCTCGGCGCGGGGGAGGTGCTGGTCATCCACGGGTCCAATGGGGCGGGCAAGACCAGCCTGGCGGAGGTCATTCTCGGCCTGCGAGATCCGTTGCGCGGAACGGTGCTGGCCGACGGCATCGATCTGCGGCAGGTCTCGCCTTCGTGGTGGCGGTCGCAGGTCTGCTACCTCCCACAGGACACGAAACTGCTGAATGTCTCCATCGCCGACAATCTGCGGGTTCTCAACCCGGACCTGGACGATGCGGCGGTGAACCGCGCCATCCAGGCGGCCGGCGCCCGGGATCTGGTGGCCCGGCTGCCGAACGGATTGGATACGGTCGTTGAGGATCATGGAGACCGTTTTGCCGCCGGGGAACGCAAACGGCTGGCGCTGGCCCGGGCCTTGACCGGCCAGGGAAAACTGGTGCTGCTGGATGAGCCGCTCGAAGGTCTGGATGCCGCGGGGAAAGCGTCGGTCGCCGCCCTTGTACAATCCTTCTCGGCGAGCGGGCGGACCATCATCGTTTGCGCCAGCGATCCGGACCTGATCCCGCAGGCGGATTGGCGTTTGGACCTGGACCGCAAACCGACACCCGTTCTGGAAAAGGGAGATGGACGGCAAGGAATTGTCGGGACTGTCGCCCCCGTGCCGCGGTCGGGATGAAAGAGAGCCTGGCATGAGCATCAAAGTCACCGCGGAATTGCCCGTGCAACCCGATGAAAAGACGTCCGCCGCCGCGGCGTTTACGACCTTTCTGCTGGTCGGCTTGATTGCCGGGTTTGTTCTGTGGGCGCAGCACTACGCTCTGAGCATCGTCAGCGTCGCCATCGGGGAGGTGAAACCGAGCAGCCGGGTCAAGGAAATCCAGCACCTGGAGGGCGGCATTATCGACGAAATCCTGGTTCGGGAAGGAGCGGTGGTCGAGGAGGGACAGCCGCTGTTCACCCTGTCGCAAACCCGTGACGAGGCCGATTTGGCCGAGTTGAGTGTGCGCTTACGCAATCTTGAGGTCGAACGTCACCGCCTGCTTGCGGAAGTCGATGGCCTGGAGAAGCCCGACTTTCCGGACGACCTGATTGCCGTGGCCCCCAACGCCGTTCAAAAGGCAGGCGCGCTCTTCCGGACCCGGATGCAGCAGGCCGATGCCGAGGCCGTGCGGTTCGAGAAGACCGTTCAGCAACGGCGGCAGGACATCCTCGAAATCCAGTCGCGCCTGTCGAGTGCGCGGGAAAGCCTGGGCTTGATCGAGGAACAGTTTCTGATCAGCGCAGAGCTTCTGGAGAAGGGCATCACCAACCGCTACACCCATCTGGAGCTTCAGCGCGAGTTGCAACAGATCAAAGGGGCTATCGCCCAGGATACGCAGGCTGTGAAGGGAGCGCGCGCCGCCCTTGCCGCCGCCCAAAGCGAAGCGGAGGAGGCGCGTCTGGAATGGGTGCAAGACACGCGGGCGGACCTCGGCGCGGTCGACTCTGAATTGACGGAATTGAGCCAGCGGCTCCGCAAATTCGAAGACACGCTGAGCAGAACCACAATCCGGGCTCCCGTGACCGGGACCATCAAGGAAATGATGGTGGATACAATCGGCGGGGTCATTCAGCCGGGAGAAACGATCGCCGCCATCGTGCCGGGCGATGACCCGTTGATCGTCGAAGCCCGGCTTCAGCCTCAGGAAATCGGGTATGTCCGACCGGGCCAGCGGGCGGTGATCAGGCTCAACTCGCCGGAACTGGTGCGGTTCGGTCATATCGAGGGGGAGGTGACGGAAGTCAGCCCCGACCGGCTGACCACGGAGGAAGGCGATCCCTACTTTAGAGTAAGAATAACCGCGGCCCAGGATCACTTCGCCGCCGGTGCGGCGCGCTACGATCTGTATCCCGGCACCCAGGTAATCGCCAACATTCAGACCGGCGAACGGACCGTACTGGATTACGTGACGGCGCCGCTTTTGGACGAGGGCCGGCGGGCATTTCTGGAACGATAAAAATGCCACAGCAAGTAGGGAAAAGCCGCCGCCAACCCGCGCAGCGCTTGATCGAAACTGTAAATCATGATCCCTTCGCGCAAGTATTAGGAATTTGCACTTACCGCCACGGCGATTGGATTTAACCCGGTGAAACGGACATTTCTCAGCGTTACGGTCTTGCTGGCCATTGGGGCTTTTTCGGCCCCTTCCTATGGCCAAGGGTTCAAGGAACGCCTGTCTATCCTGCTGGCGGATCACAACCTGATCGAGATTGCCCGTCTGGACGTCGGTGCCGCCGACGAACGGGTGCGGGAGGCGTGGGGACGCTACTTTCCGACGATGAACGTGACGTCCTCGGTCGGTCGGGAAGGGCAGGCCAATGCAAACTCCGAAAACACGCTTCTGAACCCCCGTGAATTCAATCTGTCCATCACTCAAAAGATCTACGATTTCGGTGCCACCGACGCCGCGATCCGCCGGTCGAAGCTGGAAAAACGAGCGGCGGACATCTTCCAGGAAATCGCTGTTCAAGATCTGCTGCTCCAGGCGCTGATCGCGCAACTGAACCTTGTCAGGGCCGAGGAGGTCGTCGATTTCGCGCGTCGGTCCGAGGCGAATATCGAAACCCAGGTCAATGTGGAGCAGGAACGGGTCGCCGCCGGCGGCGGACAACAGACAGATCTGCTGCAGGTTCGCGCGCAGTTGGCCGGGGCTCAGGCCCGCAAGGTCGCGTCGGAGGGGCAGCTGCAAGTGGCGCGCAACCTCTACAAAAGGATCTTTGGAACTTTTCCCGAACCCGGCGCGGCGCTGGAACTGCCCGTCGTGCCGCTGGGCGGTCTTCCGACCTCGGTCTCGGAAGCGGTGGAAATGACCCAATCCGGAAACCTGCGGGTTCAGGCGGCAAGGCTCGGCGCGGACGTGTTGAAGGAAACCTTGGAAGAGACCCGTTCTTCGTCATTCTTCCCGTCGCTTGACGCGATTGCCGAGGTCAATGCCTCGAACCAGGCGGACGGTATCGATGGCTTCGAACGGGAAACGATTGCCCGCCTGGAGTTGAGTTTTCCGTTCAACCTCGGTTGGACCGCGCGGAACTCCGTACGGGCGGCCGAACTGACGCAGCAAGCCGGGTTCCGCCGGTCCAATCAGGTGTTTGTCGAAATCGAGGAATTGGTCCGGAACGCGTGGCAGAACTATCAAACCGCCCAGGCCAACGCCGTCCTGCTGCGGGATCAGGCGGACCTCGCGGACAACTTCCTGGAACTCGCGCGTGAGGAACGGCGTCTTGGCCGCCGGTCGCTGCTGGATGTGCTTGCCGGAGAGACCGCGTTGCTGAACGCCCAGGCCGATGCCGCCGCCGCCGAACGCGATGTGGCGATCAATGCCTTTACGGTACTCAGCCTGGTGTCCAGCCTATCGCTGCAAGACGTTTCCGTCGCCGGCTACGACGGCCCGGCACAAATCGGTCAATAGCCGGACTTAAAGCCTGGGCGGCACCTGCGAAACAGCTTCCCTGGCATGTCTAACCTTCTATCAAACGCTGGTAGATTTCCGGGTCGCTTGCACCCTCGGTACCGATAAGCAACGGCACGGAGGCGGAGGTCAGGGCCAGTTCCGCGCGCATTTCGTCGCTCTGCATCACCGCGATCATGGCGGAAAGGCCCGCGGCAGAGCACTCCCCAGCGACAATGGCGGGGTCACCGCCACCGGGCCGGGCGGCTAGCCGCATGGCTGGGGCGACGAAACTCTCCGGAATTGTCAGATAATGGCTGGCTTCCTCGCTCAGGATACGCCACGCCAGAGGTGATGGCTCCCCGCAAGACAGACCAGCCATCATGGTTTCCTCGACAATCTTGACGGGGCTGAGCCGTCCGTTCAGCGCGCTGTTGAATAGACAATCGGCAAGCTCGGGCTCCACGACGACGACACGCGGACTGTCTGCGCCCCAGCGCTGTTTCATGCTCGCCGCCACGGCCGCCGCCAGACCGCCGACGCCGCCCTGTACGAAAACATGGGTCGGGGCGTCAGGATGCACGGCGGCCACTTCATGCGCGATCACGCCGTATCCAGCCATCACGTCCCGCGGCGGTTCGGTGTAGCCTTCCCAGGAAGTATCGGAGACCACGTACCAGCCATTGCGCTCGGCGTCCTCCCGGGCCTGATGGACAGACTCGTCGTAATCGCCGTCGATCCGGATGACATCCGCGCCAAAGGAGGCGATGGCGGCCTCTCTGTGCACGCTGACATCGCGGTGGATGTAGATCTTGCAGGCTGCGCCGTAGCGCTGAGCGCCCCAGGCAAGCGACCGGCCATGATTGCCGTCGGTGGCGGATACGAGCGTGATTTTTCCCGCTTCGTCCCGATACTTTCCGGTTCTGATATCGGTCAAGGAAACCGGACGTCCGCTGCGCGCTTCGAGTTCCCGCTGCAGGACCCGCCCCGCCGCATAAGCGCCGCCAAGAGCCTTGAAGCTGCCCAGTCCGAACCTCGGCCCTTCGTCCTTGTACAGAATGTCCTTCAATCCGAGGCGATGGGCCAAATCCTTCAGCGAGTAAAGCGGCGTTGGGGCATATCCGTCCCAGGCCGTGATTTCACTTACCGCGTTGGAAAATCCTTCGGGAGACAGGACCGTCGCCGCAGCCTCTCCGGATGCCCGTTCCGGGCTGAGACAGCGAACCTTTTCCGGATCGTAAGCGCTGAACATGAGTGCGTCCTTTGGATCGATGGATTGCGCTGACACAGCCTGGACGGTTCGCCCGGCCAGAGCAAGGCAATGGCAGGAGGGGGGACTGCTTCTTCCGTTGGGTGCTGCGTCAGCGGATCAGTTCAGGCTCGGTACTTCGGGCCGGCTCGGTTCCCGGCACGACCACCATCGGGTTGGTGAAGTTCTGGCCGTCCTTGTTGGGCCATGTCTGCACCACAAGGACCTGCTTGGTTTCACCCTCGGGCGTTTCCGCAATCGGCAGCATCAACCGGCGGGTCCATAGATAGCCGTTCACGTCCCACCGGAAGTGGCTTTCGGTATAGACCGGCAGCCGTTCGGTGATGCACAGGGAGAAGGCCCCTTCGAGATAGTCTCGGTAACTGCCGGAGAAGATCTCGGCCGATGTGCGCTTGTTGAAGTCTTCTCCCCATTTCTCCCGCATGCGCGCGCCGACCAGCCGGTACTGCATCAAGCCCTGAGGCGACAGGACGTCGGCCAAGATCAGATAGGGGAAGAGGTGGTTGGGAATGCGAACGGGGTCGATCTCCGCGCGTGTCGGCAGGCCCGGCGGGACCCGGTTATCGCTCCAGAATTTTAGGGCGTCCGAGAGGATTGGATCCTCGTCTACCGGTATCGCTCCCCGCTTAGGCATCTGGTCTCGTGTTCCTTCTGGACGGAGATCTCTTCCCTATGCACTTACGATGTAGGTTGTATCACGGTTTGGGCAAGCATGTGACTGGTCGAAATCCCGCGCGCCTTGGCCTAACCGAAACTGGTTTCACTTCGGCCACTGTTTGCCGGGATAGGCCCAGTCTTCATGGTCGAACGCGCCGATGACATAGCCTGGATGCGCGACGAGCCGTGTGTAGAACTCCTCATCCTTCTCGATAACTGCGGAACGCTCTTTCTTGTAGTTGAATATGCCGACAAAGGACGGATCGGAAAGTCCAAACTTTTTCTGATACTGCTTTGTCAGCGCTTTCTCCACGTCATCTGGAATGCGGTCACGGTCATAATCCCAAGGCCTATCTTTAAACCGACGTGGCTGTCCGTTCGGGTGCATCCACCAACGCCACAGGTGCGTCAGGTGCTCGTTTTCATGTCGGCTGGTCAGTCCGAATGTGTCGATCCCCTCGATCGGTGTGTAGGTCGACGAGATAGTGAGTCCGACCGGCTTGTTGTTCTTGTCCGGAATCGCCGAAATCTTGAAGATCTGCAGTTCGAAGGGCATTTTCGGACCCTGCTTCGTCAAATCGCAAATGAAGTACTTCTTAGGCAGGACGGATGTTCTGTGGTCGCAGAAGAATCCCGTCGTGTCGGGGTTCGGCTCGGTCCTGTTGGGGCACCGGCACGTTCCCCCGGCGTAGCCCGGCATCGGACCTTTCCGGGCCGACGTTCGGGACCAGTAGTAAAACCAATTCGGATACGTCGAGGGATTGTTCTTGGCGTCCCGCGGGAAGAAGAGTTTCACCGTCCTTTGAACGCTGGCGGCACAGTCTTTTGTCCGGATGCTGGCGATGACCTGCTTCGGCCCAAATCCCGAGTTATCCGGCGGCAGACCGGAAAGGCCGACTTTGAGGGTCGGTCCCTTCTTGTTGCCCGGTTCATATCCGGTCGTGACGGCCCCGAATTCGGGCACTGTCCACACGATGTCCTTCGCGTATTTCTCCGGCGTGACCTTTGCGGTGTAGACCAGATCCAGATTTCCGGTGCTTTCGGTGGAGTAGCGGAACCGTTTTCCTTCCTTCGGCGCGGTAATGGTCAGTTTGCACGTCGAAGGGCCGGACAACCGCCACCGTGCAGCCCCCTGCTGCAGGGTTGCGCCGTCCTTTAACGGAAGCGTCACGGGCCGGGCGTCGGGATGAAAAATCCCGTTGAAATACAATTGTGCGTCTCCCCGGACCTCGGACCCCTGGTTCACAACGTTGTCCAAGGTCGCGCGCGGGATGAATTGGACTTTCTCGCTTGCCGCTGTGCCGTTCAGGACGAGGCGGCCATCCGCCTGCACCAGCGGCCCGTTGAGGGAAAGGGGGCCGACGCCCTGTACCGGAACAGGGCGGGAGCCGGCTGTTTCTGCGACTGTGAAGACAAGCTCGCCCCGATCCTCAAACCCTGGATAGGCACCGTTGTACTGCAGCAGCCAGCTCTCCGGGCCCTTTCCTTCCGCCGCCGTGGGCGCGTCGGTCGAGGCGGGCGCGGCTGGATAAATCTTGATGATCCTTTCCCAATGTCCGGTCGCGCCCGCAAGACCGCCGCTTCCCAACAGTCCGTGCACATCGCTGGAGGTGTGAAGCCGCCAGTCACCCTGTGGGGTAAGCATGACGGGTGTCGTCAGCCGGAATTCCGCCGCCGGTGCCACAGACTCCTCTGTTTCGGATGTGGTGATCTGGCTCATCACCGCGCAGGAGGTGGTGCCGGTTGTTTGAATTGGCTCGCCCGGCACTGCCCAAAGCCAGATGAACTCTCCGTCGCGCAGCCCGCCCAGTTTCAGATCCCCGGTCCCGTGCATCGGCTCGCTTCGGCAGTGCGGCGGGTCGCTGAGGATTATCTCCGCGGTTATCGGTCCGCTCCCGGTGAGGACGCCCTTGGCATCGGAGTACAGGAGGATTTCGCCCTCAAGACGATGTTTAGAGGACACCCCAGGTGCCGCCGCATGGGAGTTCGCGGTAAGGCGAACGCGCCAGGAACCGGCATTCGGGTCGATCGCCCCGGCCCTCGGAAGAGACATGGTCGCCGGGGGTGCCGCAGCGTCGGAAGCGCTGTCGCCGCCGTGCTCCGCGGCCATCTCGGCGGCGAGGGCGGTAATCTTCATGCCCGTCTCGACCATATCCGCTTGAACCCGAATGCGGCACGCATCATCGCGGCAGGACAAGAACTCCTGCGTCAAGGTCTGCATCCGTTGCTGCAACTGCTGCAGGTTCTCCTGGTTCTGGGACTGGGCGGACGTCAATGCGGCGGGGCCCAGAAGCGTCAGGATCGCGAGAAGAAGAGCAAGGAGGCGCGTGGAAGTCACGGTTCGGTCTCCGGCAGAAAAACTGGACGCATGCTTTGGGCGCAGCAGGCACGAAAGAACGCTGTGGCGCTTCCTCGGCTATGGCGAATTATGACATTCGACGGACGGGGTGTTCTTGAGCCTGATCAACCGCCATCTGTTCGAAACCTGTCGCGTCTCCCGGCCGATCGCCTGGTCAACCGTTTGGCTTAAGCCTCCTCCCGGACCGACGCGGCCCCTTGCCGGAAACAGGATCGATATTACCTTCGTGGTTGTTTCCGCGCCCCATGGAGCCGTCGACCCGCCATGCCAGATGCATCCCAGCCTGCCGCCGATGCCAACAGCCGTCTATCGGTTGCCCGCCTCGCCGATGCGCGCCTTTCTTATCCAAACGCCGACGGTGAAGTGGCGGTGCTGCGCGGGGTCGACCTGGAGGTCTGGAGCGGTGAGATCCTGGCCATCACCGGGCCCTCAGGCTCCGGAAAGAGTTCCTTGATCGCTCTGATGGGCGGGTTGGAGCAGCCGACCGGAGGGCGTGTGGAGATACTGGATCAGAATATGGGCGCAGCGGACGAGACGGCCCGCACACGCCTGCGCCGCCGCGACATCGGCGTGGTGTTTCAGGCCTATCACCTGGTACCGGCCATGACGGCCCTGCAAAATGTGGCGTTGCCCTTGATCCTGGCGGGCGTTGCCGATGCGCGCGACCGGGCAGCGACGATGCTGGAGCGCGTCGGGCTCGGTCACCGGCTGTCCCACCGCCCGTCTGCCCTATCGGGTGGCGAGCAGCAGCGCACCGCCATCGCCCGGGCCTTCATCGCAGAGCCGCGGCTGATCTTGGCTGATGAGCCGACCGGTAACCTGGATCAGGAGACCGGCGCATCGATCGCCGATATCATGTTCGATCTCTGCCGCTCGACAGGCGCCGCGATGGTGCTTGTGACACACGACCCTTCGCTCGCCGAGCGGTGCGACAGGCGCCTGTCAATCGACGCCGGTCGGATCGGCGGCTGAGCGCGCCAGATCCATGCGCACCTTTCGCGACCGCGATCTTGAAGGGAACACCCTGGCGGCCTTGCTGCGCGCCGAAACGGCGTCCGGCATTTTCGGATTGCGCCTCTTCATCGCCTGCACGGCGGTTGCCGCTTTTATGCTGGGGGCTGTCTGGATGCTGGGCGGGGGGCTCACCAAGGCCTTGGAGCGCAATGGATATGCGATCCTTGGGGGCGATGTCGCGGTCACCGTCGTGAACCGCCCTTTGCCCGAAGACCTTATCGCGAACCTGCGGGCGCTGCCTGAAATCGACAGACTGTCACAGATTGTGGAATTGCGGGCGACCGCCCGGATGGGCGCGGTCCGGGCGCCCATCGAACTGAAGGCCGCCGATAGTGCCTATCCGCTTTACGGCAGCGTGAGACTGTCCCCGGATCTGCCGATGGCGGAGGCGCTGGCGGAGCGCGGCGGCATTGCCGGCGCCTTGGTGGAGGAAGCGCTTCTCGCCCGGCTTTCCGCCTCGCTCGGCGACAGGTTGAGGATCGGGGAGACCGAGGTGGAGGTCCGCGCCTTGTTGACGGCGGAGCCCGACCGGCTTTCCGGCGGCGCCTTTCTGGTTGGGCCGCGCGTCATCGTCTCACAACAGACCTTGGAGAAGGCAGATCTCCTGGTTCCCGGGGCCCTGGCGGATTACCGCTACCGCTTTGGCTTTTCGGAGGATGCGACCGGCAATGAGGGGCTGGAGGCCATCAAGGCTCTTACTCCCGATGGCGGCTGGGAATTGGAAACCCCACAGGACGCCGGCGACCGTGTGCGCCGGACCGTGGAACGGACAACGACATTCCTCGGTTTGGCCGGCATCGTGGCGCTTGCAATCGGCTTGGCGGGTGCCTGGGCGGCGGTGACCGTCTGGATCGAGAGACGCGCCCGGACCATTGCGCTGTATAGACTGTCGGGCGCGACACCGGCGTTGGTCATCGCCCTGCACGCGGTGATCGTGCTGCTCTCCGGCCTGCTTGGCCTTGCCGTCGGGCTGGGGCTGGCGGGCGCGGGGTCGTTGCTGGTCATGGATCTTGTGGCAGGGCGGCTCCATCTGCCGTGGACCCCGGCCGATCTTGCGGGGCCGGCGGTCTTGAGTGTGCTGACGCTCGCAATCGGTCTTGCCGGTGCCGCGACCGCAGCCCTCTCCGCGGCCGCGCGAACATCCCCTAGCGTCGCGATGAGAAGCGGCGAGGCTGGCTTAAGCCCGCATCCGCGGCACGGTCTGTACGGGCTCGCCGGTGTGGTTATCGCTCTTGCACTGGCGGTGTCGAGCCTGCCCTATCCGGCGCTGGCCGCCGGCGCCGCTGCCGGTCTGGCGGTCGCGGCGGGACTGCTGGCGGGGGCCGGGTATCTTCTGGCGCGCGCGATCGCCAGCCGGGAACCGTCCGGTTTCGTTTCGCTTCTCACCGTGCAGGGGCTGTCCCAGCCGGGTGCGGCCGCCATGAAAGCCCTGGCTGTCGGAATCGGCATTGCGGGCGTCACCGCCGTCCTCTCGGCGCAAAGTTCGTTGGATCGTTCCTTGAGGGCCGAGATTCCGGACAAGGCACCGGATCTGGTGCTGATCGACGTGCAGCCGGGGCAGGTGGGGCTGCTGACCGAAAGGGTTGCGGAAGATCCGGCTTTGGGGAGCCTTCAAGCGAACCCCTTCATGCGGATGACCCTGTTGCGGGTTAACGACATTCCCGTCGAGGACGCCCTGGTTCGCGAAGACAAGCGCTGGGTCATTGAAGGCGACCGCAGTTTCTCGTGGTCGTCCGGGCCGACGCAGTCCGAGCTCGTGGCGGGGGCTTGGTGGGAGCCCGGCTATGCCGGACCGCCGGTGATCGCGCCGGAAGAGGACGTGGCCCAGGCCTTCGATCTGAAGCCGGGCGATATGGTGACCTACAGCGTGCTGGGGCGGCCTTTCACCTCCGAGGTGGTCGCGATCCGCAAGGAGTATCACCGCACCTTCCGTCCTGAATATCTGATGCTCGCTTCTGCCGAGCCGTTCCGCACGGCCCCGCATACCTGGATCATGACGCTGCAGGGAGAGACGCCGGCAAGCGTTGACCGGATGGTCGCCGATGTCGCGGAAACCGCGCCGAATGTCACCGTCATCGATGTGCGGCAAATCGAAGTACAGGTCCGTCAGGTGATCGACGGGGCGGCCTTCGGATCGCTGGCAATCGCGGCGATCCTGCTTCTGGCCGGCGCGCTTACACTGGTGGCGGTAACGGCTGCCGACGTCGATGCAAGACGGCGCGAGGCTCTGGCCTTCACGTTGATCGGCGCGGCGCGCCGGGAGATTGCGCTGGCCCGGTTGGGAGAGGCCCTTGCCCTAGGGGCAATCGCCGCGACGATCGGCGGTGCCGCCGGTTTGGCAGGCGGCTGGTGGGTTACGCTTGAAGCGCTGCATGTCGCCTGGACGCCCGGGGTCACGGCATGGCTGATCCCGCCCGTTCTCGGCCTGATCGCGGCCCTGAGCGCCGGTGTGGCGGGCGGCGTGAGCGCCTTGCCCCGTGGGCGCGGTCAAGTGGCGCGGCATTTGGCCGGCTGATACCGTGTTCCGGGGCGCTAACCCGCCAATCCGCGCGACCGCCTCCAGTCTTAGGTAGAACCTATCGGGCCCGCCCGCGCGTGACTTGCGGCGATCGTTGCCGTCGGCCGGAAGGTCCGCGTAGACTTGTGTAATGAAGGCTTCCACTCCGGAAAATCAGCAAAACACATGGTCGAACAGTCCTGAAGGCATCGTCTCGCCGAAAGTCCTTGGCCTGTACCGGTTCTGGAAACAGTGCGCGGGGGACAGGAGCCTTCCGTTTCGTCGGGAGGTGCACTTGGAAGATCTGCCCGACCTGCTTCCTTACATCATCGTCCTTTCTTACAATCCGGACACAAACGCGGTTCAGTATGTGATGGCAGGTGATGCTGTAGAAAAGGCACTTGGAATTTCGCTGACCAACCTGAACCCGGAACGCATCGTCTATGAAGATCCGGAAGAAGCCGCGTTTTGGAATGAAGTTGACCGCGCCGCGTTGGTCGAAGGATTGCCGGTTTTCGGCGTGCAATGGAACCTGAGTGTTTCCGGTCTCGCATACCCGCTGGAGTTCACAACCCTGCCGATGCTGGACGATTGCGGCCGTGTTCGCACGGCGGTCGGGCTGGAGGACTATTCACAAATGCAGGCCGATAACGCCACGCTGGCGGAGAAAATCCGCATCCAGGACTGACCGTCGACGGGGAGCGGCGGCGATTGGCGGAAAGAGCGGGGCAAGGTTCGATCTCTCCAAAATGCCGCGGCCGCGACCCGGCACTGGCTTGCCGCCCCATCAGAGGCATGATTGAAGCGAATTGCCGTGAGATCCAAATGTGGCGGAGCGGGTATCCGTCTAATCGCCTTGAAATAAAGAAGAAATATCGGATGGTCTGTCGCTACCCATCATTTTGCACACAGTGTAGACGAGGCTAAGCGTTGAACGATTGGCAGGATTTCGACTGGTTCACGCTAGTTCGTTTCGGGTGTTAGGCTAACCTGACTGCAGAACCCGCACAAATTGATAGAAACACTGAACAGTATTGAGTTATCGCCATGGATGATGACACCAAAATCTCCCCGGAGGCCCTCCAACAGCGTACCCGTGAGCGCGAAGCGGAGGAAGCACGCCTCTATCGCGAAAACCGAGAGGGTTTCTACGAGAGTGTGAGCCGGAATGTTGGTCGTTATGAAACGATGAGGGACGGCGCGATTTCTTCGGGCGTCAGCTACGCGCAGATCGGTCTTCGGTCTGCGTTCCTTTTGAACGGCGGGGCCATCGGGCTTGTTCTTCCCGCCCTGGGAACAACCGGGTTACTCACCATCCAGAGTTTGCAATTGCCTGCACTTGCGTTCGTTCTAGGGATCTTTCTTGCCGCCCTCTGCAGCGTTTTCGCTTTCCTCAACTTCGATCGGACCGCCGCCTATCAGCAAAGCCGCGCGAATGAGATGCAGAAGATCGTCCATCGTAGTTACTTTCCCGACCCGAGTGTTTCCAATGACGACTTCACCGACAGTTTGGAAGTGTTCCGCACTGAACAGCAAAAGTACCACGACCAAGCACATCGACTTTACGTTGTTGCCCTATCGGCGGGCGTGCTCAGTTTCATCGCCTTCATGGTTGGAAGCCTTTTACTCATCTTTGGAGCCGAGGCAACGCCGCCATCTTCATAAGATTTTTTAACCGCCTTCCCATTGCCACGCTTTCTACAGCGCCGTCCCGGGCGAGACACAGCGTCATCTCCGGCGAGCTGCCTGCCACTGACGCTCCTAAGGGTTCGGCGACTGGCGCCCGCTCACGCCAAACCCTTTTACCACTTCAATTAGATTGGGTGGTGGAGCATCGCTTTCCCCGCCGGTTTGTGCGGCTCGGAACAGCGCATGGAGTATCAGCATCCGCTCTTCATCCCGAATGTTTGATGACGCATCCTTAGTCAATGCCAGGAACGTTTTTATCATTGTTGCGCGTTGTGCCGCATCCGAGGCTGCCTGAGTGTTCTGCGCCCAAACTCTAGTGAAGATACGTAAACCCCAAGCAATTGCTGCAGCGGGATGGGTAAGGACCAAAAGACCGCCCACGGTCAATTCACCACCAGAGTTCTTTGGTACAATGGAGAGAATTTCGGAGTGGAAGGCGATAGCGAGACACATCAAAACTAACAGGGCGCTGAGAAAGGTGCCCGCACTCCAACGGGCTCTACTTTTGTGGCTTTGTTCTTTATCGCTCCAATACTTCGCCGGGGCTTCCAACTGCAGCTTGCGATGGTAGAGATCGTGCAGATCGTTGATATCTGCGCGCGTCTCCTTTGCTTTCACCACCACTCTTTTGAGGAACTTAACAATCCGGTCCTTAAGTTGCTCAACTCTTGCTTCCATTACTTCATATCGATTGTGACCTTCGGCAATCGTTTGATTGAGCTTAACAATCATCTCTTCGCGCTCGGCGCTGATCTTTTCAAAATGGCTGTCCCACTCACTCTGGGCGTCCGCAACCATGTCGTTCGACACAGGTGTGAAAACAGTGTCGCCATGCTCGATTTGCAAAGCTTGTAGGGATGCATCAAAGACAACATTGAAATCCCGGATGTCGGTGTGCGGTATTTCGACCGCCATATATCTTAAAAGGAGAACCTTTGCACAGGTTCCGCTGCTTTCCAGTGCATGCGTTATCTTCTTCGCCCGGTCTGACTTCGAGTAGATGTACTTCCGTTCGTCTTGTAGTTGACTGAAGGTGTTCAAAAGACCGTTCAAGTATTGTGACTTTCGATTTGGCTGCGGCTCGTTTCGATAGTTGTTTGCAAGGGTGGTTAAATCGTTAAGATAAGCAACGAAGTTGTTGATAGGGTTGGCAGTACCAAGCGCATCTTCTGTTCCTAACCTGTTGAAAACGTTCTTCCAGAAAGCACGTTCGGTTTCGGTCCACTCAAGAACCTTGTTCGTGTCACGAAAGACGACCTTTCTCGCTCCAGAGTGTTTGAGTTCAATCTGTTCCGGCAGGTCAGTTGTACCTTCGGTCACCATTTATCCCCATCATAGTAAATACAACGCTAGAGTGCATGACACGTATAGCGATCTTACCCTTGACAATACCATGCATCATTCAATTCCTATCCCGGCAGCTATCTAGCAAGGTTTTCGGATAAGGGCAGGTCGGGCGTTCCAACGTATTAGCTTCTTCGAAGCAGCGGCGCGCAGAAGTTTAGCATTGCGCAACTATCCAAACGTATCTCTGTTGCGTGCCACGAATCAGTTGGTTTCACGCGATGACGATAGGTTCGGCGCTCACGCCCGGATTTCTCTAAATTAACACTATTAGAGGATTTCGGGTGTGAGCGTTTGGCGTCTTCGACCATCCCTTTACCGGAGGTCTTGTCCGTCACCTTCATGTCAAACGACCTCGGGTACATCGATCTCGAAAAAAGAACCTTATAAACAATCGGTACAGCGTCCAGAACGAGTGCGTTACCTATGTCTTAGGGACGGTCTGTTACCCATGTCTCCGGGCCGGACAAGGCGGCATGTGGCGGAGCGGGTGGGATTCGAACCCACGAGACGGTTTCCCGCCTGCTGGTTTTCAAGACCAGTGCCTTCAACCACTCGGCCACCGCTCCTCACGCCGAAGCGGCGGACGGTCTAGCAAACGCCGCGAGGCCCGTCCAGATCAGGCAAGGACGTTAAATGGTTTCCGGGATCAGGCCAGTTGCCGCACCGGCATGGGCGCGTTGGCGGGGTCCGTGATCGGATCGCCGTAATAGGGGCCGGCGGCGAGCGCGCCCGGGATGGCGCCCAGCAAATTGATCGAGTCTTGATCGATGACGCCGTCGAAGATGACGCCAATGCCGTTGGCGCCGCAGCGCTCGGCGAGACCGGCGAGCGCCGGAAGACTGCGTTGCAGGGCTTCCGCGTCCAGGGCCAAGGTCGGATCGAGCACGATGTAGTCGGCGGGTAAGGTGGCCAGGCGTTCTTCGCTGATCGCGCCGATTTCGGTTCCGAACAGGGCAATACGGAAACCCGCGTCGCGCAAGGTCTGCAAAGCCGTGATGCGCGGCAGGATTTCCGGCGTCAATCCTTCGATGCGCAGAATCACGGCCCCGTTCAAGCCGCCTTTCGCAAAATCCAGCAGCTTCTGCAGCAACGCGGCATCCAGCAGCGAGCGGATCGCGATCTGGAGGGCGATGCCGGTTCGGTTCGCGCCTGAGATCGCGACAACGGTGCGGCACTGTTCCAGATCTACCCGTTTGCGCAGGGCCGGGTCGTTCTTGGTGAGAGACAGGATTTCATCCGCCCCCAATCCATCGTCTTCCAGATCGGCGCGGAATTCGGAGAACAGATGATCGGCTTCCCAGGCCCCGGCATCGACGACCACCCGGAACGCGACGGTCATTTTCTTCTGGTCGAGCACTTCCACCAACAGGGCGGTCCTGTTGACTCGTTTGTCGATCCAGGCGGCCTGGCTGGCTTCCAGCGTATCGAAGATGATCGCGTCCAGGCCGCTATCGACGAACTCGTCGACCGCATGCGCGATGGCGGTGGCGATTTGCTCTTCATCCAATTCGCCCTGGTCGAGCGAGACCGTCGACGTGCCGATCGACAAAACCTGCTCCAAAGGATCGACGTCGGCGGCATAGGATTTCAGATCGGATTCCAGAGAGCGCAGATCGGTGCCGGCCTTGTGGACGAAGCCGTACTTTCCTTGATCCACCTCGCTCAGCGTATCGCCGAGGCTTTCCGATCCGATCCGGCTCGACACCTGTTCGCGGAACCGGTCCAACTCATCCTCGCCAATCCCCAAATCGTCGGTCAGGCGCTCCATATCGCCGACATCGACAAAGGTCAGGTCCAGTTCGGCGTCCTGGTTTTGAAGCATCGTCCGGCGGACCGTGTCGACAAGGCCTTTCGGCGAATGCCTGGCCTTTGGTGCATAGGCGATGGTCGGATCGACAAGAATTTCCAGATGGTAGTAGTCGGGATTGCGGGGCAGGGGGCGCCCGGTCACCCGCGTGCCAAGCACCTGATGGTCGGCGCCCTCCAGGAACAGGACGAACTCGTCCATAGGTTCTTGCAGTGCCGCCTTGCAGAGAATTTCGGAAACCAGAATGGCGGATTCTTCATTCACCAGGATGGTGATCGGATATCCTGTCAGGGCGTCCTTGGATTTTCCCAGCCAGCGATCGTGTTCCCCTTGGACAGAGGCGACCTGACCGCCGATATCGATAAGCAGTTGTATCGTGCGCGCATGGACGTCGTCGCGATCGTCGTAAATCTCGCCATCTTTGGTGAGAACCTTTGCCATCCCTCAGCGCGCCTGCCTTGTCGCGGTCCCTGCCGTGCGCCCAATCATCCAGCCGTCCATTGGTGGAAATAGACATGGAAAACCGCGACGCCTTTGGTCACAGTTTCGGCGGGATGGGTTAAGAACGCCCTAACCGCGAGCAAACTAAATGGGTTCGCCGCGAAAGTCGACGACGGCGGTGGACGCTGCGGCTCGTCGGCGAATCGGACTACAGCGACGCAGCGGGAGTGTTCTGTCCGCGTGACACGCTTTGTGGAAGGGTTGCGATGTTCAATACAAGCTTTGGTATTCGGCGGATCTTGCAACCGGTTCTAGGTGGAGCTGTGCTGGCGGCGGTGCTGGTCGGCGGCGCCGCAACAAGCGCCCAGGCGCAGCAGGATTTCGGCACTTGGCTGGATGCCCTGAAGGCGGAAGCGAGGCAGCGCGGGATCTCTCAAACCACCTTGGACACCGCTTTCCAGGGCGTCGAGCCTGTCACGCGGGTGCTTGAACTGGACCGTCGGCAGCCCGAATTCACCCAGACTTTCTGGACCTATCTGGGCCGGGCGGTGTCGGAGACGCGCATTTCCCGCGGCAAGAAACTGCTACAGGAACATGCGGGCCTGTTTGCCGAGGTGGAACGGAAATACGGTGTCCAGCCCCGGTTCCTTGTTTCCTTCTGGGGATTGGAAACGAATTTCGGCGACTATACTGGCGGTTTCCCCGTGATTTCGGCCCTGGCGACATTGGCGCATGACGAGCGCCGCGCCGATTTCTTCCGCGCTGAGTTGTTTCATGCCCTGACCATCTTGGAGGCAGGCCACATCCTGCCCGCTAAGATGAGCGGCTCCTGGGCGGGCGCCATGGGGCAGCCGCAATTCATGCCGTCGACGTTTACCGGCTATGCGACAGACGGGGACGGTGACGGCAAGATCGATATCTGGGGCAGTCTTCCGGATGTCTTCCATTCCGCCGCGAACTATCTTTCATCGGTTGGCTGGAAAGGGGACGAGACCTGGGGGCGCGAGGTTTTGCTGCCGCCGGACTTCGATTTGGAACTGGCTCAGCTTTCTGTGCGCAAGCCGATTTCCGAATGGCAGGCAATCGGGGTGCGCCGATCCAATGGGCGCGCCCTTCCGCAGGCCGATATCTCGGGTTCGATCGTCCTGCCGGCGGGCGCGAAGGGACCGGCCTTTCTGGTCTACCAGAACTTCCGCAGCACAATGGTTTGGAACCGGTCCATCCTGTACGCGCTGGCGGTAGGCTATCTTGCCGATCGATTTGTCGACCGCGGTCGTCTGGTGGCGACGCAACCGGCGGACGACAGGCCGCTTTCCCGCGCTGACGTTCTTTCTTTGCAGCGTGATCTGAACCGGCTGGGCTTCGATGTTGGCAAGCCGGACGGTGTGGCGGGTCCGATGACGCGGGGTGGCTTGCGCAAGTATCAGCGCGCCCGCGGTTTGCCGCCGGATGGGTACCCATCTGCCGAGATTGTCGAGATACTTGCCGCCGACCGGGGTTAGACCGATTTCCTTGACTGGCTGGTACCTCGATTGCGGGCTGCGTCTTGGCAATTGAGCCGGAATCGGGCGCTGTGCTGTATTGGTCCGGAAATTGATAGTGAGATGCCGGCGACGGCATCGGGACACGAGACATGAACGAAAGCGGCACGCGATACGCAAAGGGTCTGGCCAAGGGCGGACTTGCTCTTATGGCCGTACTTGCGCTGGCGGGCTGTGCGGAACTGCAATTCCTCTCCCACGCCGCAAAAGAGGTTGCCAACGAACCTGCCGCGACGCCGCCCAGTTCCGGTGCCGCAGCCGGCAACGGCTCGCACTACAAAGTCGGAAATCCTTATCAGATCAAGGGCATATGGTATTATCCGAAAGTCGATTATGCTTATGTGGAAGAGGGTATCGCGTCCTGGTACGGTCCGAACTTCCACGGCAAGCAAACGGCCAACGGCGCAATCTTCGACATGAATAAAGTCTCGGCGGCGCACCGGACTTTGCCCTTACCCAGTATCGTCCGGATCACCAATCTCGAAAACGGACGGTCCTTGCGGGTCAAGGTCAACGACCGCGGCCCCTACGCGAAGAACCGGATTATCGATGTTTCCAGGCGTACGGCCCAGCTCTTAGGTTTCGAACGCAAGGGAACGGCGCTCGTCCGAGTTGAAATCATCGAGGATGACAGTCGGCAGTTAGCTCTGGCGATGCAGAACGGCGGTCAAGTACCCGCAGGGTCCGAACCGCCGCTGCCGTCGGCCGCGCCGACCGTCGCTGTGAGCGGTGCGGAACTGGCGCCGCCGCCGGGCACAGCCGCCGCGCCACCTCCAGGCGCGGCGTTCCAGGTGCAAGTCGCCTCCGCACCGCCGGCAACCGTTCCGCGGGCTGCTCAAGCACTGCCGGATTCGGATGCCGGGATCACCGCGCAGACAGTCGTGTCGCCGCCTGTCGTCTATGTCCAGGCAGGCGCTTTCAGCCAATTCGTCAATGCACAACGCGCCCAGATCCTTCTTTCGGGTATAGGCGAAGTCAAAGTTGAACAGGTGTTGACGTCGAGTGTGCCGCTTTTTCGCATCCGCGTCGGCCCGGCAAGTGACGCGGATGCCGCGGATTTGCTACTGAAACAGGTCATTGCGTCCGGATATCCGGATGCCCGAATCGTTGTCGCGAATTGAACATGCGACAAGTATGTTACTGGCTGTTTTAGAGCGGGGCCTTGCCCTCATTTCGCCATTTTTGCATGGTAGAGATCAGGGGTGGAATGGATGGGTCCACGCCTGGATGGGAGATACGCCATGGAGTTCTATGACCATGGTCGGCAGGGCATAATTTAGTGACGATAAACACTCTTTTGGGGCGGTCTGGCTTGTGCCTTGCAGCCGCCCTGTTGATCTTTTCGGTCGGCCATGACGCGAAGCAGGCCGCCGCGCAATCGATCGATACCAAAGCCAAGCAAGCCTTCTTGATGGATTTCGAGACCGGCGCCGTGCTGTTCGAGAAGGACGCGCACGAGACGATGTATCCGGCATCCATGACCAAGATGATGACGGTCTACATCCTGATGAGCAGGCTGAAGGACGGCTCACTGTCTCTGGATGATAAGTTCACCGTCAGTGAAAAAGCCTGGCGGAAGGGCGGATCCAAGATGTTTGTCGAAGTCGGCAAGCAGGTGCGGATCGAAGACCTTCTCCGAGGGATCGTCGTGCAGAGTGGCAACGATGCGACCATCGTCGTGGCCGAAGGCCTGGCCGGGTCGGAAGAGAATTTTGCCCGTGAAATGACAGAAACGGCGCAGAAGCTCGGCATGACCGAAACACGCTTCAAGAATGCCAGCGGCTGGCCGGATGCGGACCATGTGACCTCGGCGCACGATATGGCGATCCTGGCAAGAGCCACCATCCGGGATTTTCCGGAAATGTACCGCTATTACGCGGAAACAGAATTCGTCTTCAACGGAATCAAGCAGCAAAATCGCAATCCTCTACTATACAAAGATATAGGAGCGGACGGGTTGAAGACTGGGCATACCGAGGCCGCGGGCTATGGCCTTACATCGTCTGCGATCCGCGACGGACGGCGGCTTGTTCTTGTGGTCAACGGACTGGGGACGACCCGGCAACGGGCTGAGGAGTCCGAGAAACTCATCAACTGGGGTTTCCGGGAGTGGAACAGCTATGCCCTGTTCAATGCAGGCGACGTCGTCACGGAGGCGGGTGTCTGGCTCGGGACCGAAGGCACCGTTCCGCTGGTGGTTGAGGAAGATGTGGCAATCACCATGCGCCGCCGCGACCGAAAGGATCTGCGGGTCAGCGTAAAGTACGAAGAACCGCTGCCCGCACCGGTCGAGGCAGGGGCGGTTGTGGCGACTCTGTCGGTTCAGGCGCCGGGTATCGAGACACAAGAGATACCGCTGAGAGCGGGCCGCTCCATCGATCTGCTGGGGCCGGTGGGCCGCTTGAACGCGGCCTTCAACTATCTGGTCTGGGGTGAGTCCCAATGACGGCGGAGGCGCGCCAGCCCATCCGCACGCGGGGCCGCCTGATCACGTTCGAAGGCGGCGAAGGGGTTGGAAAGTCAACGCAGGTCGCTCGGCTGGCCGAGGAGTTGAGGCAGAAGGGCGTCGACGTTCTGGAAACACGCGAGCCGGGCGGATCTCCCGGTGCGGAGGCGATCCGGACGCTGCTTCTGGACCCGGACCTGAAGGGGTGGCCGCCGATGGCCGAGGCGTTGCTGCATTTTGCGGCCCGCTCCGATCATATGGTGCGGGTGATAGAGCCGGCGCTGGCGGCGGGCACATGGGTGCTGTGCGACCGTTTTACAGACTCCACAATGGCCTATCAGGGTGTCACGCAAGGGCTTGGAACCTCGATCATCGAGCAGCTCTCGGCGTTGACGCTGAAGGGACGCCGCCCGGATCTGACCATTGTTCTGGATCTCGACCCGGAAGTTGGACTGCGCCGTGTCGCGGCCCGTGGGGAAGACCGGAACCGGTATGAGTTGATGGATCTGGAGTTTCATCGGCGCTTGCGGGAAGCCTACCTGATGATCGTCCGCAGCGACCCTGCGCGTTGTGTGGTGGTCGAAGCCACCTACAGTGTCGACGATGTGGCGGAGCAGATTTCTGCTTTGGTATCAGGGCGTTTGGAAGCCCGCCTTGCCGGATGACGTTAGCGGCCTTCCGCCGCCGGCCACAACCCGCCAACCCTTAGTCGGTCACGCCGATGCAGAACGTCGGATCCTGGACGCCTGGTCGGGCGGACGTTTTCCCCATGCGTGGCTGATTACCGGCCCGAAGGGTATCGGGAAGGCGACTTTCGCCTACCGCGTTGCCCGTTTCGTCTTGGCGCAAGACGGACCGGACGCGCCGCCGGGCGATATGTTCGGCGGCGGACCAACGGCTCTGGACGTCGATGCGGAGTCGCCGACCGCGCGGCAGATTGCGGCGGGCTCGCACCCCGATTTTCGTTGTCTTGAGAAACCGGAAGATAAAACAGTCATCTCCGTCGATCAGGCGCGTGAAATTGTCGACTTCGCAGGCAAGACATCTGCCATGGGCGGGTGGAAAGTCGTCCTGGTGGACAGCGCCGATGCGCTGAACCGCAACAGCGCGAACGCGCTCTTGAAAGCGTTGGAGGAGCCGGCCTCCCGGGCGCTGTTTCTATTGGTTTCACATGCCCCGGGCGGGTTGCTGCCGACGATCCGATCCCGTTGCCGCACCCTGCCTCTAAGCGCGATGTCAGGCGCTGACGTGGAGCGGGTCGTCGCGGGGTTGTTTCCTGACCTGCCCGAGCAGGACCGGCGGCTCGCGGCCGCTTTGGCGGACGGCTGTCCCGGACGGGCCGCGTCGCTCGCCGCGCAGGGAGGCGGTGACCTCTACCGCGCGCTGGTCGAACTGTGCCGCGATCCTCGGGCAATCGACATGGAACGGGTGCTGCGCCTGGGCGATCAGCTATCGCGCAAGGACGCGGCGGAAACCTTCGGCGTTCTTGCGGATCTGCTGGACTTCAGCCTGACGCGGGCGATCCGCGCGACGGCCGCCGGCCGTCAGTTGCCCGAGATTCTGCCGGGAGACACGGCCGTGTGGGATCGGCTGATGTCGACGGGTACCTTGGCGGGGTGGCTGGATGCGGTATCTGATATCGCCGACGGTCTCGCCAAGGCGGGGCCCCCGGTCTATCTCGGCCGCAAGCATGTTCTGGTCAACGCTTTCGCCCGCCTGGAGGCCGCCGCGAAAACAGGCTAGACCCGCCTGGGTTCGTTTGTCCGTTCCGATATCGGACTATGTAAAGACCAGGCTTGAAGTCGGGCGGGCAGTTCCAGCCAGAATTCGCTTGGCTTGGTCTAGACGGCGTGGGTGAGATATGCCACTCCCTGCGCATCAAGTAACCTTAGACATCCGGATCGTAACCGCACGATGACACCATATTACCTGACCACCGCTATTTCGTACGTGAACGGCAAGCCGCATCTAGGGCATGCCTATGAGGCTATTTCCGCGGACGTGGTGGCCCGCTTCATGCGGTTGGACGGCTACGATGTGCATTTTCTGACGGGCACGGACGAGCATGGCCAGAAGGTGGAGAAGACCGCACGGGCGGCCGGCGTGGAACCGCGCGCCTTTTGCGACGATATCGCCGCCGCGTTCCAGGCCATGACCGAAACGCTGAATATCTCGAACGACGATTTCATCCGCACGACCGAACCGCGGCACCATGAAAGCGTTCAGGCGCTTTGGGAGCGGATCCGCGAGGCGGGGGACATTTACCTCGACAGCTATGCCGGCTGGTACTCCGTGCGCGACGAGGCGTTTTTCGGCGAAGACGAACTGACTAGGGGCGAGGGCGGGGCCCTCTTCGCGCCATCTGGCGCCGAGGTCGAATGGGTTGAAGAACCGAGCTATTTCTTTCGCTTATCAGACTATACCGACAAACTGCTTCAACACTACGAAAACAATCCAGGCTTCATCCAACCGGGCTATCGACGCAACGAAATCGTCAATTTCGTGAAGCAGGGACTGACCGATCTGTCGATCTCGCGCACCAGTTTCAACTGGGGCATCCCGGTTCCGGGCGACGACAAGCATATCATGTATGTCTGGCTGGATGCGCTTACCAACTACATCACCGGGTTGGGCTATCCGGAGACCGAAGGGGAAGCCTACACGCGCTACTGGCCGGCCGACCTGCATATCGTCGGCAAGGATATCATGCGGTTCCACACGGTCTATTGGCCGGCTTTCCTGATGTCGGCCGGACTGCCGTTGCCAAAACGCGTGTTCGGACACGGCTTTCTGAATGTCGACGGCGAAAAGATGTCGAAGTCGCTGGGCAACGTGATCACGCCACAATCGATGATCGACGAGTTCGGTCTCGATCAGGTTCGCTACTTCCTGATGCGCGAGGTGCCATACGGGAACGACGGTTCCTTCTCGAAGGAAAGCATCGTCCACCGCATCAACAGCGACCTCGCCAACGATTTCGGGAACCTCGCCCAGCGTGTCTTGAGCATGATTGCGAAGAATTGCGGCGGCGCGGTTCCCCAGCCGGGGGACCTCTCGGAAGAGGATAAGGCGTTGCGCGCGGCCGGCCTGGAAATCGCCGACGCCATGCGGGCCGCTTTCGCGGACCAGGCGATCCATAAGGCGCTGGAGGCCGTTTGGAAAGTGGTCGGCGAGGCGAACCGCTATGTCGACCAACAGGCGCCCTGGGCGCTGAAGAAAACGGATCCGGCGCGCATGCAGACGGTGCTCTATACCTTGGCCGACGTTATCCGCATGCTGGCGATCTACGCCCAGCCGGTGGTGCCGCAGTCGGCGAACACGATGCTCGATCAGCTTGCGGTTTCCGTGGACCGGCGTGACTTCGGTGCGCTGACCGCGCATCTGGTTCCCGGAACCTCACTGCCGGGACCGGCCCCGGTCTTTCCGCGCTATCTTGAAGACGCGGCGGAGTAGGGGAACCATGTTCGTCGACAGCCATTGCCATCTCGACTACCTGGAACGCGCCGGGGAGGACCTTGAGGAGATCGTCGACCGGGCGGGACGCGCCGGGGTTGGGCTGATGGTAACGATCTGCACCAAGGTCACTGCGTTCGAGACGATCCTGGGTATCGCCGAGCGCTTTCCCAACGTCTATTGCAGCGTCGGCATCCATCCGCACGAAGCGGCGGCAGAGCCCGCGGTGACGGCTGAGCAGCTGATCGAAATGGCGGGACATCCCAAAGTCGTTGGCATCGGCGAGACGGGCCTGGACTATTTCTATGAGCATAGTCCGCGTGAGGCACAGAAAACGAGTTTCCGCGCCCATATCGAGGCCGCGCGGGAAACCGGTTTGCCTCTGATCGTCCACACCCGCGACGCCGACGAGGATACGATTGCGATTCTGAAGGAAGAGTACGAAGCAGGCGCTTACCCGGGCCTGATCCACTGTTTCTCCAGCTCCGGATGGCTTGCGGAACAATCGGTTGCGATGGGTTTCTCGATATCCGTGTCAGGAATTGTGACGTTCAAGAAAGCCGATGCTCTGCGCGAGAGTGTCTCCGGCGTGCCGCTTGAAAACCTGCTTGTCGAGACGGACGCCCCTTATCTTGCCCCGGTGCCGAAACGCGGCAAGCAGAACGAGCCGGCGTTCGTCGTGCACACGGCGCAACATCTGGCCGACTTACGGGGACTGAAAGTGTCGGAAATCGAGGCTGTCACCACCGGCAATTTTCTGCGCCTGTTCAACAAGATCGACTCGTCGGCTCTGGCCGCGTGACAACCCGCCGCGGGGTCTCTTAGAGCATGCGCGTCACCATTCTCGGCTGTGGTTCCTCCGGCGGTGTGCCGCGTATCGGCAACGACTGGGGCGACTGTGATCCCGGCAATCCGAAGAATCGCCGCCGCCGGTGTTCAGTTCTGCTGGAACAGGATGAGACCAATCTGGTGATCGACACCTCACCGGATTTCAGGGAACAGATGCTGGATGCCGGCGTGGAACATCTGGATGCGGTGTTCTTCACGCACGCGCATGCGGATCAGGCTCACGGCATCGATGATCTGCGGGTCTTTTACCTTAAGCAGCGGGCCTTGGTGCCGATTTATGGAGACGCCGAAACGATCGCGACACTGGAAGATCGTTTCCAGTATTGCTTCACACCGATCGCCGGCTATCCGCCTATCCTGCAGTCGGAAGTAATTACCGGTCCGGTGACCGTCGGCGCGCTCACCTTGACGCCCGTGCGCGTCGAACATGGCGAGATCGATGCGTTGGGCTATCGTGCAGGGGGATTAGGATACATTCCGGACGTCAGCGCCTTGCCGGACGCCGCCTGGCAAAAGTTCGCCGGGCTCGATACCTTGATCGTGGACGCGCTGCGGTATCGTCCGCATCCGTCGCATGCGCATCTTGAACGGACGTTGGAGTGGATCGCGGCGCTACAGCCGCGACGCGCGGTACTGACCAACATGCATATAGACCTTGATTATGATACGCTGTGCCGGGATTTGCCGGATGGCGTGGTGCCGGCCTATGACGGCCTGACCCTGGAGATACCAGGGTAGAAAGCGCCCATCCGACTGCTTGAAGGGCGGCCGAATTGACGCTTTAAACCGGGCTGCGTGACCGTCTTCACAGGCGGTGACCGGTTCGTCGGCCATCGTAGGCCACAACGCGGAAGAATCCGTCGTGATTTGAGTGAACGATGCGGATCGTCGGCACGCGCAGGCCGCGCGCCCCGTATTCGCAACCTTAGACACCGGGTAGCGGGGACAGATAACGACCGTGCCGACACGGAACAGCATAGCCGGCAAAAGTTCTCCTTCGGCGAGCACGGAGGCGCGACGGTTCTTATTCGTTGCGGACTGGCGCCTCGACTTCGTTGCGCGCACGGCGGAGAAGGGGGCTATCAGCCGCCTGCTTTCACCCCGGGCCATCCGTTTGCTGCAGGTTCTTTCCGAAGCGGAAGGCGCGGTCGTCACCCGGGATGCCTTGATGAACCAGATCTGGCCCGACGTTCATGTCGGCGACGAGAGCCTGACCCAGGTTGTGGCCGAGGTCCGAAGGGTTCTAGGCGACCGTCACTTGATCAAGACCGTGTCCAAGAAGGGATACTATCTCGCGGCGCGAACTGAAGTCGCACCCGTAGGGCCTTTGGCGGAGAACCCGTCTTTGTCGGCGCCAAGCGTGGGTGACGTCCCGTTGGAGGCTTATCTGGCAATCAATGAAGCACAGGCGATGGCGAAGCGGCTGGGCATAGCGGCGGCCAATGATATCGAGGAACGAGTCCGGCACGCCGAGAGCATAGCGCCACGGTCCGCCGCGGTTTCCGTGAAGGCGATCGTGCTGCATTTGATGTGCGCTCTGCATGCTGGGGACCGTGCGCGCCGCGTGCAAGCCGCTGTGGATGCGGCCGAACGGTTGAGCGCCCATGGAGGCGGGGACACCGTGGAGACCTGCCGGGCCTTGGGCATGTTGGCAGGCGCGACCGGGGGGGCCGACCGTGCGCGCCGCTATTTTGGCAAGGCGCTGGGGCATAATCCTGGCGATTTCGAGTCGCATTATTTGGCTTCTCAAGTCTTTTTCGCAGCCGGAGACTACCGGGCCGCGATATTGCTTGGGGAAAACGCCGCCATGCTGGCGCCAGACGATTACCGTCCGGCCTACAACACCGCGCGGGCCGCGCTGGCGGTGGGTGATCGTGGCCGGGCGGCGTCCATGGCACACCTTAGTCAGGTGCGGTTGCTCGATTGGCTGAAAGTGTCGGCGGGCGAACCGCGGGCTGAACGGGCGTTGCGCGCGACACGGAATTTGCTGCGCGCGTTGGGCGTCGCGGACGGCGCATCGGAGGATCTGGAAGAACTTGGCCAAGAAGAAGAAAAGACAAATAGCCACAGCGTTTTCTTCTACGATGTTGCAGCCTTGGCGCATGCCGGGGAAATCAGTGCGGCGATAGAGCGGCTGGACATGCTTGTTGCATCCGGATGGCGCTACAGGGAGTGGCTGCAACACGACCCCGTGCATGCGATCTTGGCTAAGGAAGTTCGCTATAGGCGTTTGTTCGACAAGTTGGAGGTCGCTGCCTAGCGTAGGTGCGTTCTGGGCGGCAGTTGGTGCCGCCGGTGGCGGGCCAATCAAAATATCCAGCACACCAATATTTTCCATAATATAAACTAACTGTCGCTCCCGTGGGCGCTACAGACGCGGAAACCTCTTTAGATACAATCGGTTGGGAAACGCCCAGAACTAGGGCCAGCACTGCGAAAGGCATCCAATGATTAACGTTGGGGCCTTTGACATGATAGACCGCCGAAAGGATTTTGCGGTACATGTCCTTCGCAACCGGGTCTTTCGACCTCCAGTAGTTGAGGTGTAGTAGCGCGTCGTCCGTGTCTGCTTCCGCCATAGCGGCTATCCGAACCATTGTTTGGTCGGATGGCCATGCTTGGAATTTTCGCCAGTTTCTAAGTGCTTGGTGCGTTACCCCTAGCTCTCGGGCCAGTTGACGGTCTGAGGTCAGGGCGTGCTTCTGCGCGGCTGCGTCTAGGTAATCGTTGATTGTGCCCTCGTCGTTCATGTCGATTTGGGTGAAGTCCTGATGATACCGAGGCTCAATATGTGGCATGTGCAGCCCTCCTGAAGTCGAGGGGTAGTATGTAACTGATAATTGCCACTTGACAACATCTCCCAAATCACTGGCTACTGGTAATTGCCAACTACATCTAGGGCCTCGCCCCGAATGTTGTTGGCGGCTCTGAGGGGAGCACAACAGGTTGCGTCTGAATTCCTTCCCTCGGAGTGCGTGTTTCCGGTCACGCTCAACAAAACCGGCCAGTTTTGCCCGGGCGTGGTTCTTGGCGGGTCCATAGCTCGGGATTTTGGGAGCGCAACGCGCAACCGGACGGGAGGGCGGAGATGACATCAAACCCCTCCCGGCCATTCCCCAGAAAAGGGAGCGCACCGCGCTTCCAAAACCATAAAACCCGCCCCAAGCGGCGTTAGCCGCGCGGAGCTGTATCGAACTGAGGGAACAGACCATGCAAACAGCACAAATGAAGTACGACCTTAGCGACGGGCACCTTGAGCGGCACCCGAAACAAGACCCCAAGACCCTGGCCGTTTTCAGCGGGCAAATGTCCTGCGATGCACTGCGGATTTCGTTCTTTCTGGTGCCGGACACCAAGCGCAAGGAAACGTCTCCAGACTTCCGAATTATGGCGGTCGGGAGATCGGGTGTAGCGGTCCCGTGGGGTGTCGCCTGGGAGTATCGGGACAAGACGGACAGCCCATTTATCTCGATGCTCTTTCAGCACCCGCGCTTGTTGCGGGACGGCCTGAACTACGTTGCTTGGCCGGACGATGAGCAGCCGAAGGATTTGAAGCCGGAAGATGAGCCGGTTTCGTTCCATATTCGCTGGTCCCGCCCGAGGCGTGGCGGCGGCGGTGTATCGGCTGCGGACGATGACTTCGCGGGGATGGTCGGTGCCGCATAGCACCGAAGTCTTGGGCAAGCCCGATCCCCTCATGGGTCGGGTTTCGCTTTTCCAGCCCCGCAAACTGTGGGCGCTGACCTTCCGTTGGGCGGATCAGGATTGGACGTTCCTGGGAGGGCTGGAGTTCGTTACTGACTTCGGCAACGCGCTATGGGATGCGCGAAGCGTTCTTGGCGTCGAAGAAGGGCCATACATCGGCTTTCCGGGTGGCGGAGACTTCCGGGCGCATGACCGATCGGTCAGCCAATTGGCGATGTTCGCGGGCGTCGGATTTGGGACGCGCAGGCGCGAGGTTCTGGAAAACAAGCTGTGGAACATGGCGGGGTTCGCTCTGCCGTCGAGCAGCGTTCTTAGGGCGAGGGCTGCATGATGCCTAAAATCCTTACATTCGAGGCGAATAATCTTGGGGATTTGCTCCGAATAAAGCGCCGCATGAGAGGGCTAAGCCGTCCGCAGGTCGCATTGCGCGTCGGGTGTAGTCAAAAATCCATAGAGGCATATGAAAAGGCCGGGGCAGGTGGATCGTACCCCGGAATTTTGATTGCGGTTCGGCTGGCTGATGTCTTGGAGATTTCGCCGGACGCGATGTTTGAAATGGTTCGCGGAGAGGAAGGGGGGTCCTAGTAGCACCCCCCTCTAGGATTTCAGGATATGGATTTCGAGGTATTGCACTCTGGTTTCGATAAGCTGGAAGTCAGCTTTAACGGCGCGCTCCCGGCCAAGCTGCGCGCGGCGTTAGAAGCCGCGAAACAGCGCGCCGGTTCGAACGTCGAGCCCGAGCACATTAACCTGAAGGGCGTGGATTGCTGGGTGAAAGAGACAGGCGCCAGGGGCGGCTATGCCTACGTGTTTTCGACCGCGGAAGATCGGGAAATGTGGGCGATAAAGGACAATGAAGATCCCGAGAATTGGAACCTGCGCTGTGTCGTGTCGTCCGTGGCGTTGGCCGTTGATGGCTGGCACGCAGTGAGGGACCGTCTCTTGCTTCAGCTAAAGGCGTGGGGGGCAAAGACGACGGAAATCAGCATTTCCCGCGTGGACTACGCCGTAGACTTCATAGCCCCGGATTTCCGGCTGATGCCAGAACGGTTGATTTGCCATTCGCACGCGACTGTTGGCGGCTATCCCGACCAGGGCGAGCCGGATGAAATGGCGGTGCACTGGAAGAATCGACAAGTCACGTCCTTGACGGTGGGAAAGATGCCGGGGCGGCAGGTCCAGATTTACGATAAGGCGCGCGAAGTGCGCTCAACTGGCAAGGGTCAGTGGCATGAGATTTGGGGGCGTTGCCCGCTGAAAAATGAGACCGTCTGGCGCATTGAGGTCCGCGCGGGAAAGGAACACCTGGGGCGCGCCGGTATTAAGTCTTTCGACGATGTAGAGGAGAAAATCGGAAGCCTCTTTCAGATCGCCATGGAGAAGGTCCGGCTGGCGGCTACAAGCGATTTCGACAACGCTACGCGCGCGGCGACTGATCCTGTCTGGGTGAGGGTGCGCGAGATTGTCAGGGACGCCCTAGAGGACAGCCAGGGGGCCGTAACCTTCGAACGGATCGTTGAGGGCCGACGCGAGGAAATCGCCGATACGTACCGGAAACAGATTATCGGGTGCGCCCTTGGCTATGCCGTAACGTTACGTAAGGGCTTCATGGAGACGCTAGAGGGCATCGGTGTCGAGATCGCCGACGACATCGCCATGCTCTACGACGGCGACCGATGCCGCCTGATTGAGAAGTACCACCGCGCAGTGTGCCGCCTAAAATTCCTAGAACCCGCCGCCAACGATACGGAGGACGTGCCGTATGCCGAAAGTGGTGGGCCGGGTCGATTGCTTCGAATGCAAACGTGAAATCGACCTAAAGGAAAACAAAGGCGGTCGTTTCTATCACGACTGCTCTGGGAAAGCGGGATGCTTGGCGCATCACCGCTACAACCCTGACATCGCGACCCCGGAGGATGTTCCGGGCTTCAAGCCGTTACGTAAGGAAACGGCTCCGGTTGCTGACGTAAGGCCGGAACCGTCCCCCGTACCGAAACACCAAGCAAGGGAGAAGGAAATTGTTGTTCCGAAAGACGGAAACGACGGCGGAAACCTCGGCTTCATCCGCTGGTGAGGAGTTCAACCCGTTAGACGGCGTAACGGCTACGGAAACGGGCTTTCAGATCGACGCGGCCAATGATGATTTCGAGGGGGCGCAGGTTAATCAGGAAAGGGTGAGCAATGCCCTGTCGCGGCTCTACACTGATGATCGTTTTCACAAGCATCTGTGCAGGCTTTGCGGTTGGGTGGCTCGGCGTAAGGGTCTCCGTAGCCTTGAGATTGATCAGGGTGACGAGGACTTTAGGGCTGCGTCGGAGGTGGTTTACCGCCGCTTGGTGCTTCGCCTGGGTGATCGCGCGCTTGCTGTCCTGGGTAACGATGCCCTGGAGGATGTCATTGTCCTTGTGGTCGGTTTCGGCCCGGTCTTGCAGGGGTGCATTGACGAAATTGCGGAGCGCCGTAAGGGCGCTTCGGCTCTACGTAACGTATCGGATGAGGGGGCGGACAATGAGTGACCGCGATGGAAAGCGTATGGCTGTCTTCGGCATGTCCGGGAGCGGCAAATCATACTTCACAAAGAACATGGTGAAGGGCTTGGATAGGGTTGTCGTGTTTGACCCGGAAGAAGAATACGGCGACCTGCCGGGCTTTCAGGAAATCACGTCCTATCGGTCGCTGCTGGAGGTTCTTTACGATTGCTGGGATGGGGCATTCCGGATCGCGTATGTCCCGCCTGCAGGCCATGAGCAGAGGGCGTTACACGAGGTCTCTTGTCTGGTAGAGCGGATGCAGTCGCCATACAAAGACGGAAAGCTGGACAAGCGGACAACCCTTGTCGTCGATGAACTGAACCTGTCTTTTCCGCTCAATTACCGGCCCGAGTTCGACGGGTTTGCTCGTATCGTCTCGCGCGGTCGGAAAAGGGGGATCAACGTTATAGGCGTAACGCAGAGACCGGCTGAAGTCGCCACGCGGTTCCGTGGCAATCTGGACCGGATCGCGTGTTTCGGTCTGTCCTTGCCGAATGACTTCGCCGTGGTGAAGGAAACCATGGGGCCTGTTGCCGAAACGGAGGTGCGTTCATTGCCGAAGTACGGCCATGTTTTCTATGAGGCGGGAGAGCTAAGCGTTCGCGCCCCTACGTAACGTTACGCACTGCGGAAATTCCGACCGAATAAGCTTCCGAATGCCTGCCATCGACTACGGCCCGATGGCGGGCATTCTCTTTTTTGGGAGCGGGATTGATGTCTTTGAAAAATGTACTGATGGGCGCGGCGATTGCTGCGCTTGGCGTTGCCATCGCTGGCTATGCCATGAAGTGGGGTCATGAAAACGATGTGCCTTTCCTGAAGGATGCGCACGACGGGTTCGACAGCTAAGCGGAGGGCGGACAGTTGGCTAAACTGATCCAAGAATTGCCCTCCGCTACGGCTGTTGCGCCGGGGCAGACGGCAACCATTCGTGTGCCGGAGACGGCCACATATTCGGCGATCTGGCTGTACATCCTGCACGGCGCAAGCACGGCGATGACGCAAACGAACCAGCGAACGCTGATCGAAAATGTCAAGCTGAAGATTGCGTCTTCCAGCGGCGGCGCCCAGACCATCTGGGATCTGACCGGGGCGGAGTTGGTGGACCTGAACGCCTTCTACAAGGTTCCGGTAACGGCGGGTTGGTTGCCGTTGCTTTTCGGACGTCCATGGCTGCGCGATGTCCCGGGTTTGCCGGATGGTCGGGCGGAGGACAAGTTCGCCCTCGGAACGGCGGACCTGTCCAACGTCACCTTGGAGGTGAGGTTTGCGGCAGGCGTGACCAGCCCCGTTTTGACCTCGTTCGGCGAGATCTACGCGGGCGACAATCGCCGTATGGGGCAAATCGTCAAGCTCGACAGCAAGCGGGGGTACAACGCTGCCGCCGCTGGGGATTTCGAAATCTCGGATATTCCCATCGTCGGGCCGCGTGTCGGATTGCAGGCGCTGCACTTCAAAACCGACCAGATCAACCGGGCGGAAATCGTCGCCAACGGCACCATCATTCAGGACGCTACGCCGGGTCTGATGCAGTTGGTGCAGGACAAGCGGTCGATCTACTCCGGCGGTCGGGACTGGCAGCCCGGTTTCACGCACTTCGAATTCGCGGGGAACCGCTATTCGGACATTCTGGAAACCACGGGGTTCCGTGACTTCCGCGTGAAGCTGGACATGGCTGCGGCGGAAACCTTCGACGTCATCACGGAGACGGTTATCGGCGACCCGAACGCGTAAGGGAGGCGAGCTATGTCAAACCTCTTTTTCACGGATGATCCGGGCACCATTGCCACCAATGACCCGGGCGGACTGTTCGACGGTGCGGAGGGAATTTTCTCCGATCTGATCGGCGGTGTTACGGACATCTTCAAGAGCCGGGATGCCCGGAAGCTTGAGCAAGAGCGCATCCGGGCGCTCAGCGCGTTCAACAGTCCGGTGTTCGGTGGCGATCGTTCGACCGGAACCGGCGATGTCTTCGGCGGATCGTCAGGCGGGGGCATGAGCACCTTTCAGGTGCTTACCCTCGGCGTGGGCGTGGTCGGGGTGATCGTCGCGGTCCTGGCGCTGCGGAAGTAGGTCATGCCTGCTTTCGCAACGCTTGGGGCTGCAAAACTGGTCCCTGCGGCGGCCAAGGGGTTGGGTGGGCTGCAAGGGTTCCTCGGCAGTGCGCCATCGTTCCTTTCGGGGGGCGGTGGCGGCTTACCCGGGATTACGGGTGGGGATGCGAAGTCCGAGGCCTTTGCGACATCGGACGCGACCTTGACCAGCGCCAACCCGTTCATTTTCGGCGGGTCCGGAGGTGGGGTCGATCAGAACGGCGGGCTTCTGAAATACGCCATTTTGGCGGGCACTGTTTTGCTGGGGTTGATGATATGGCGGCGTACCTGAAGGCGATCCCTTGGACTGACGAGATCGAAAAGCGGTTGCGGCCAACCGTGATCGACGAACCGACCTACAGCATTGCGAACCTCCGCGCCGAAGTGTTGGGCGGATCGTCAACGCTTATCGGCGGTTTCGAGGGTCAAATCCTTGAAGGAGTGATGGTCTTTTTTGTCGAAAACTTCGGCGGAGAGAGTGAATTCGTTTTGCAGGCGGGAGCCGGTCTGATCGGCGATAAGGCCGCCCTGGCGAAGTACTACCCGCTTCTGGAGACCGAGGCTAAGCGGCGCAATTGCGTTGCGATCCGAACCCACTTGGCGCGGGACACCTATCAGGCGGTTTACAAGGGCCTGGGCTTCAGGCGCTCCGAAATCGTCATGCGGCGGAGCCTGATCTAATGGGCGGGAGTTCGTCCAGTTCGTCGAGTTCTTCCAGCACCACCACGAACGAGGATAACCGGGTTGCGGTGGAACAAGGCGCAATTGGGATCGGGGCGGGGGCAACCGTCACGGTTACTGATGGCGGTATTCTGGAGGGCGCGGGCGATCTGGTGAATTCCTTTGGTGGCGTGCTGGAGAGCGGTTTTGCCAGCCTTGCGGATCAGGCCGACGAATTCGCGGCCTTCGCAACCGACGCTGTTACGCAGGCCAATGCCTTGGCGCTGGAGCGACAGGAAGGCGACACAAAAGAAATCGCCGAAACGACGATTAAGGGCGTGCTGCTGGCGACGGTCGGCATGGGCGCGATTTTGGGACTGGCTCTGTTTTGGGGGCGAAAATGACGGTGAACTATCAAGCGGTTTCGGTGACGGTTCCGGCTGGCGGCCGGGAGACGGTTTCGGCGGTCGGTGCCTATTGCCGTGTACTGACGGCGGCACAGCCCTTTGAGATTTCTTTCGGCAGCAATGCCTCTACGGAGCTAATCGAACAGGGCTTACAGGTCAAAACGCCCGGCTTCGAAACCATAAACCTATTCAACCCGAATGGGTCCGCGCTGACGGTTGTGTTGGCCGTTTCGGCGGCGGGTGTGGACGATAGCCGGTTGAGTCTGCCGGGGTCGCTGACGGTCAGTCAGAACAAATCGACTTCGATACAGGACGCGGCGGACGTTGCCCTAGTCGCTGGAGTGGCTGGCGTTGTTGTGGCTTCAAACTCCGCGCGCCGGGAAGCGATCATTACGAACATTACCGGGTCGGATATCCGTGTTGGGGCTGGGACTGTTGGGGCCGCGAGGGGCGCCTTCGTGGCGAACGGCGCGACCATCGTCTTGCAGACGACAGCGGAGGTGCGGGCCTATTCAGCGCCGGGCGGACAGGTGAGCGTGCTGGAGGTGTTGGACTAATGAGCTTCATCAGCACCCCTCCGCCTGCTTTTGGCAATGCGCTGTTTCATGTGCGCGACCATCGGGTTTCCGGTGCGCAAGCGGGAACCTTTACCGCTTCGGCCTATAGGACGCGGATACTCGACGAGGTTGTGACAAACCAGATTGCCGGGGCATCGCTCTCTCTGAACCAAGTGACGCTTCCTATAGGCCGGTACATGGCATGGGCACAGGCCTGCGCGGTGTTCGTCTCTGAGCACACCACCCGGCTTTACGACACGACAGGCGCGGCGGTCTTGCTGGTGGGGGCGGCGGGCCGTGAGGATGGCGGCGGGGCATCTCACATCTTCGGCGAGTTTCAACTTGCCGCACAGAGCGTTCTTGAGTTGCAGCATTACTGCGCCACGACACGCGCGAGCGATGGTTTCGGGCGCGGTACAAGCAATGAGGAATACGTTGCCGCTGAGGCTATGTTTTGGAAGGTGGCGTGATGGATATCTCGATCCGGATTGAGGCGCTTGTACCGGCTGCTGATTACTTCGGCGTACCGTCCGACAAGGCGAGCTATGACGCGCTGACATGGAACGATCCTCGCCAGAAACCGACTTGGGGCGAAATCAAGAGCGCAGGGGCGGCGGAGAAGGCGCTTTTGGATAGCCTTGCCGCGCGAAAGATGCTGGCGGACACCGACAGGGACATGGCGCGCGGTGTCGAGGAACTGATTGACGCGCTGAAGGCCAAGGGTGCGATTGCCGATGCCGACTTACCGGCGAGCCTGCGGGACAAGATCAGTCAGCGGAAAGCGGAAAGGGCGAAACTCAGGTGATTGGGTGGCTGTTCGGAGGACTGTTGATCATGGCTGCAATCTATAATTCGCGGCAACGGGACAAGGCACGTTTAGCCTTGGCGCGAACCGTCTACGGCGAAGCGCGCGGGGAGGGTGTGCGTGGCATGGAGGCGGTGGCGAATGTCGTCATGAACCGCGCGGGGGCCGGGGGCTGGTGGGGCGACACCGTGCTTTCCGTTGTCATGAAGCCCTTTCAGTTTTCGGTGTGGAACCCTGGCGATCCAAACCGGGCGCTGATCCTGGGCAAGTTTCCGTACCAAGGGGATGCCATCTTTGATCAGGCGTGGGAGATCGCAGGAGACGCGATGGCGCTTGAACTGGCGGATATCACGGGCGGCGCAACGCACTACCACGCCGACAGCATTTTGCCGGTTTGGGCGCGCGATCAGGTGCCGGTTGCGGAGATTGGGCGGCACGTCTTTTACCGGGGGATTGCCTGATGCCCTTCGGGATCATCATAGCCGCGCTTTCCGGGGCGCTGGGATGGGCCTGGGTGACGCGGGAGACGAAACCCGAGGGCGAACGGGAAACAGTCATAGAGCGGCTTTTAAGTAACCTGGGCGGCGCTGCAATCGCGGGCGCGGCGACGGTGGCCGCGGTGTGGGTCTGGAGGCGTCGTGGTGGTTGATCTTGTCGAGGTGACCGGGATCGGCCTGGGCGTCATTCAGGTGACGGTGCTGTGCGGGATATTTGCACGGCTCGGCAATCATTCGGCGCGATTGAAGGCGCTGGAAACAGAAAGGGGTAAATCATGAATTGGTTTCTGAAGCGTCTACGCGAGCCGTCAACCATGATCGGTTTGGGGGTCGCTGTGGGCGGGATCGGTCAAGTCGCAAAAATTGAAGAGGCGCCGGCCATCGCTGAAACGCTGGTCCAGTCTGCTCCCGCCTTTGCGGGTGGCGACTACGTCACGGGCATTGGGCTTTTGCTCGGTGGCGTGTTTGGTGCGTTCATGAAAGAGAAGGGGGACCGTTGATATGGCTAACTTCGGCTTCTTCAACACGGCCAAAACCGCCAAAAAAACGACGCGGCGCAAGTCCACGCGGCGCAAGTCCACGGCGAAGCGCAAGCCGGGGACGCGGCGGCGTAAGCGGTAATGGCTGGGCCTGACCCAAGCGAGCCCCTCGACCTAGGGGACATGTTCTTCCGCGCGCCCTTTGATACTTTGCCGGACTGGGCGTTGCGTAGGCTGAACGGGACGGCTCCCGCGTCGAACGCCGTTGGCGCTGAGCGGGAGCCGTTGCGGATTACCGTTAGCCCTGGAGCCGTAGACGTGACGGCCTGGGTAATTGGCGGAGCGGTCGCGTTGGGGCTGGTTCTGATTGTGTCGCGAGATTGAACCACCGTTGTGCGGTGGCGCGCGGCACGCCCGTTTTTTCGACGATTTGCGGCCATGAATGCCTACTAAGGCGAAGCGCGACAATGCGCTGTTTAAGACGCGTGATACGTTTTGCTTCTAAGTCTCTCTGTAGAGAGGATAAACGGGCTTCGACGGCCTCTCGGCTAACTCCGCATTGTGAGGCGGCTATGGCCACGGCCAATTTTCTTTCCCGGCCATTGAACATGAGGGCGTTGGCAACGCGACCGGCGCGGGCCGCGTTCATCATTTGCTTAAGGTGTGTGCGCCTGCCTCTACAGAGAATATCGGCGTGCGCCGCGTACTGTTCCGCAAGCCTCTGGAAGTGCTCGGACAGGGCGCGCGCCGTTGCCGGATCTTTGATATGTCCGATTGAGGCGTCAGGCATGCACTTTAGTTTAATAAAAATCAGAGAAAGACAACCCTAGAAGGTAATAGGGCCTCTATATGGCATACCGGGCGAATGGGTTTAGGATCGCTGATGCGAGCCGCCCAAGCATTCTAATAAATTTTCCATAATATAAATTATCGCGCCAATTGATTAGGATCGTATCCGCGCGTACAGGTCCGGCGGAACAGCCGCCTCACGATCCTGTTGTCGGTGTCAATGGACGCCCGCCTTTAAATCTTTGCTATTTGCCTCCTTCCACCTATGAATCGTGGATCACGATAATTCGGTCGCACCGTATTATTCCGCCTCACCCCTGAAACGTGCCGTGCTGTCTGCTGGAAGATCGGCTGTCCCAAGAATGAGTTTGACGTTACGTGACCTTAGTGCCGGCGAACGCATCGACGGAGGCTCGCTGCCGTGATGCCGGCTGCGCGCAACTGGACGGCTGGGATTGCAAGCGGGTTCGCGGGCATGCTCGGTTTCAGCGGCACTTTGGCCGCCACACGCATCGCTGTCGCCGACTTCACGCCCCTCACCATCACGGCCTCCCGTATCCTGATCGCCGCCGCACTGGGCGGTCTCTACCTGTTGCTGGTGGTGCGCCCGCGTTTCCCAAGGGTCGACCAAGTCGTTTCCCTGATCGTCATGGGTTCCTGTCTGGCGGTTGGTTATCCGTTTTTTCTGGCCGTCGCCCTGCAAGACGTGCCGGCGGCGCATGGCGCGGTCGTCTCCGGGCTTGCGCCCGCCGCGACGGCCCTGATCGCCGTGGTCCGCCTGGGGGAGCGCCCCTCGCCCCTTTTTTGGGCAGCCTGCGCGGCCGGTTTCACAGCCGTCCTCGCTTACGCGTATTTTCGGGGCGACGGGCATCTGTCGCTCGCAGACGGGTGGCTGATGCTCGCCGTTCTGTCGCTTGGAATCGCCTATGTCGAAGGGGCCAAGGTCTCGGCAGAGCTTGGCGGTAGTGTCGCGCTTGCCTGGGCGATGATTTTCCTGTCACCCGTCGCCCTCGCCGCGATCTTTTTGGGCGGCCAGGATCTCTTCTCGGCGCAGGCTGCGGTTTCAAGCTGGGCTGGATTGGCATATCTGGGCGTTGTCAGCATGTTCTTGGCGTCGGTGTTCTGGTATCGGGGGCTTGCCTTGGGCGGCGCCGCCCGCATCGGCCAGATCAATCTCCTTTTGCCCGTCGCCGGCCTGTTATGGGCATCGGTCATTCTGGGCGAGACGATTACCGGCCTTGAGGCCGTCTGCGCCGTGATTGTCCTCTGCGCGATGGCGGTGTGTTTGAGAACCCGCCAAAGGACGTAGCTGCACCGTCTTTATCCCGATGCTTTCTGAAGAAACGTTCGGACACGCGCAATTCACCGCGTCATCCGCGGGTCTCCAAGTTGCTTCTTACCAGAACTGATTGCTGCCGGCGCCGGCCGCAGGGAGGATCGTCCCGCTGCATGCGCCGAAACCGATCCGATATCCCTGCCCTTCGCACCAGCCGGACAGGGTCATCGTATCGCCGTCTTGAATGAAGGTCCTTTGGGATCCGTCGGGCATCGTCAACGGATCCCGGCCGTTCCAGGTCAGTTCCAGGAGACTGCCATATGAATCCGGCGTCGGGCCGCTGATCGTTCCGGATCCAAGAAGATCTCCGGTGCGCATGGCGCAGCCGCACACCGCATGGTGCGCCAGTTGCTGCGCACTGGACCAATACATGTGTTTGAAGTTGGTTTGGCAGATCACCGACGCGTCCCCGGTGTCCGCCGGCCGCATGGAGACTTCCAGATTGAGATCGAAGTTGTTCGGCCCGTTCTGCGAGAGATACGGCAGCGGTTCTGGCACCTGATCCGGCCCCTCGACGCGAAACGGGGCCAACGCCTCTTGCGTAACCACCCAGGGAGAGATCGTCGTCGCGAAGGCTTTGGACTGGAACGGCCCGAGCGGCTGATACTCCCAAACTTGGATGTCGCGGGCACTCCAATCGTTGAGTAGGACGTAGCCGAAAATCATCGCATTGGCCTGCTCCACCGTAACCGGTTGCCCCAGGACGTTCGGGGTTCCGACGACGGCGCCGACTTCCAGCTCGATGTCCAGCTTGGCGCATGGTGCGAAATCGGGTGTCGGGGAATCCGGTCTTTTGATTTGTCCCCAGGGACGGTGAACATCCGTGCCGCTGACCACGACCGAACTGGCGCGGCCGTTGTAGCCGATCGGGATGTGCAGCCAGTTCGGCATCAAGGCGTTGTCCGGGTCGCGGAACATTGTGCCGACATTCGTCGCATGCTCTTTCGAGGCATAGAAGTCGGTATACTCGGTCACCTTGAACGGCAGGTGGAGTGTCACGTCGGCACGCGTGTGGATCGAACGCGCCCGCAGCGCTGTATCGTCTCGCAGTGTCGGCGTGTTCGTGGCGAGAAGGGTCGAGATGGCCTGCCGCGTCGCCGACCAAACCGGTTGGCCCAGCGCCATGAAGACATTCAAGGACGACTGGTCGAACACCGGTATCGGCGTCGGAAGCAGCCCGGCGGCTTCGATAGCGGCAAGATCAACGACCTTGTCGCCAATTGCCACTCCTACGCGCGGCAACTCCTCGCCCACCGAGAATACCCCATAGGGCAGGTTCTGTATTGGAAAGTCGGCGTTCGGCGCGTTGGCGCTCTCAATCCAACTTTTCAATCCAGGATCGTGGGTCTCGTTCAGGGGGGGCATATCGCTATCCAATCGCAAAGGAGCCGCGGGTCTTCAAATACCGGAACCGAAGGGGGCTAGTCATAGCTGCCGTCATGCATCCAACGGGCATGACTGGGCGCGACCTTGGTTTCGGCCCATTCGTTGAGCATGTCCCATTTCACGGCATCGAGTTTCTGGTTCATTTCCGGTGTGGCCGTATTCGCCGCCAGTTCCAGGCGATGTCCGTTTGGATCGAAGAAATAGATCGACTTGAAGATCGTATGGTTCGTCGGCCCGACGACCTCAATCCCTGCGGATTCCAGGTTGCCTTTGATCTGTTCCAAGGCGTCCACGCTCTCAACTTCGAAAGCAATATGTTGAACCCAGTCGGGCGTATTGGGGTCCTTCCCCATGGCGGGGCTGTTCGGAATTTCGAAGAATGCCAGCACGTTGCCGGCGCCGGCATCCAGGAAGATATGCATGTACGGATCGGGTTCTTTCGTCGACGGAACCTCGTTCTCGCCGATAGCCAATATGAAATCCATGTTCAGATGCTTGCCGTACCATTCGACGGTTTCCTTGGCATCCTTGCAGCGATACGCAACGTGATGAATTTTTGAGATTTTCATAGCAGTAACGCTCCGTAAGAGTTTGATTTTACTGTTCGCCCACCGACCTGCGCTTGAAGGCTCTTTTGGCGCCTATAGCTTTCCTTTGTAGGGCATGTCCGTTTTGAGGATGTGGTCGATCAGCCAGGTCTGCAGATACGCACTGATCTGCGCATGCAGTACAGAGCGGGCGACAGTCGAATTGTCGAGCGCGTCTCGGATCGAGTGAACCCAGGCGACGAACTCTCTGTGCTTCTGCTTGTGCTCTTCCAGCCCTTCGATTCCGGCGGCCGCCATCATTCCCTCTTCCCGGTCGAAGTGGTACCGCGTGTATTGCTCCAGTTCGGTAATAATCCGGGGAAGGCTTCCCTCACCTTCCCGCCAATTGCCGACATCCTGAATGATCTTCACGAGACGTTTGTGATCGCTGTCCAGATCCGGGTTCCCGACGCTCCATCCGTCCTGCCAGATAATTTCCTGCTTCTGCCGCTTCTTTCGCCATGCCTGCACGAGCGGCCACAGGGCGAGCACCAGGGTGAGAAGAATGAACACGACGCAGATCGGGCGTGTGAACAGAGGCAGCAGGCTGCCGTCGTAGAGCATCAGGCCCGACCGCAGTTCACGCTCCGCCAGAGGGGCGAGGATGTAGCCCAGCACGAAGGGACCGATCGGGAAACCGCCGCGGCGGAAGATGTAACCGACCACACCGAAAGCGAACATCACCCAGACGTCGAACAGGTTGTTCCCCAACGCATAGGTTCCGATGACACAGCAGACGATGATCGCGGGATACAGATAGCCCTTGGGCACGCCGGCGATCTTGGCGATGGGCCGGACGCCGGCAAACATCAAGGCGACCATGACGAAGTTGGCCACCAGCGCCGCCGCGATCACGCCATAGGCGATGTCCGGACTGTTCTGAAACAATAGCGGCCCTGGCTGAAGGTCGTGGATGACAAGCGCGCCGATCAGAATGGCATCGATGACGCTGCCCGGAATCCCCAAGGTGATCAGCGGAATGAGGGCACCGTTGACCGAGGCATTGTTCGACGCCTCCGCCGACACGATCCCGGCTTCTTCGCCGGTGCCGAATTTCTCGGGCGTTTTGGAGAAGCTTCGGGTCGTGCTGTAGGCGACGATGGCTGCGATTGCGCTGCCTACCCCGGGCAAAACGCCGATCCAGGTGCCGATGAGGGAAGAGCGTACCGCGTTAGGACCGTGTTTCGCCGCGTCGCCGGCGCTTGGCATGAACTCTTTGAGCTTGCCGTCTTGCTGCGGAATGGCCGGGTCGCCCTTCAGGACATCCTCGATGATCTGGCTGATAACGAACACGCCCAACAGGACAGGCAGCAGTCGGAACCCGGCACTCAAATCCTCGAAGCCGAAGTAGAAGCGACCCTCCCCCGAAGAAGTATCCGTGCCGACCATGGCGACCGCCATGCCGAAAGCGCCGATCAGCAAGCCTTTGACGAGGCTCTTTTCGGAGACCGTGGCGATCAGAACCAGCGCCATAAGCACCAGCGTGAACAACTCGTACGGACCGAATTGCAGCGCGAAGTCGGCGAGCGGCGGCGCCAGCAAGGCGAGGAACCCCCACGAGATGATGCCGCCGACAAAGGACGCCATGATGCCCAGGCTCAGTGCCCTGCCCGCCCGTCCTTGCGCCGCCAGCGGATATCCGTCCAGCACAGTCATGACCGCCGATGGCGTACCCGGCATTTTTAGCATGATGGCGGTTATCAAACCGCCGCTGACCGACCCGACATAGATCGAGACAAGCAGCATGAGAGCCAAAAGGCTGTCCATGTAAAACGTTACCGGAAGCAACAAGGCGATCAGCATCGCGCCGCCCAGGCCCGGGATCGCACCGACCACGATTCCAAGCAGAACGCCCAGCGCAATGAAGAAGAGCGGCGCCGGACTGGCTATGGCCACGAAGGCATCGATCAAGGGCATGGCGCTTATCTCATCCTGGCAAGATCACGTGGAGGACGTCACGGAAGACGAAGGTGAGTCCGAAACTGACGGCGATTGAAATGGCGAGGACGATCGGCAGTTTGCGAACGGCGAAGTGGGTCATCGTGAAGCCGGTGAGCATGAGAAAGACGAATGTGACGACGGAGAACGGCAAGCCTCCGACCGTCAGCACGATCAGGTACCCGAGGACCCAGGCGGCCGACAAAGCCAACTCCGTCGACCGCGACAACCGCGTTTCGCGCGGCTCCCCGCCTGTCCGGGCACGATGGCGCAGCGTCGAGACGGTCTGCCCGAGGAGTACCGCCGACAGGACCAGCAACGCATAGGCGATGTATTTGGGCATCCCGGCCGGGCCCAGCGGATCGAACTCCGGACCTGGTAGTTCCCGGGCGCCGACGAGGAGCAAAACCCCTGCGGCTACCAGGATCGCCAACGAGGCGATATCGCCGAGGGGAAGGCGTCTCAACAGGTCCATTGGCGTACCTCGGTGCGTCTATGTGTGAAACTGCACGCGGTCATCGTCATGCCCGGTAACTCGGCAAGGGCGACCGGTCCTGGAGCGCGATGGTCTCTCGCAACATTGCCTCCAAAAGCCGGTTCTTTTCGCCCGCGTAGGCCGGATCGTCCCAAAGGTTCGTCAGTTCGTGCGGATCGTTTTTCAGGTCGTACAACTCGCTCCAGGTTTCCCCATGGCGCACCGAAATCCGCCAATCCTGTTCGAGATAGCTGCGGACCCGCTGCGGCCCGTTGAAACCGATCATCGAACGCTGGCTGTCTTCTTCGACGATCAGGCCGGAACGCGGCGGTTCGTTGCCGAACAAGTCGCAGCCCTGAGTGCCGACATAAGGCTGGATGCCCGCTTGGCGGAGAACCGTCGGGGCGATGTCGATGCTGCTGCGCAAGTCGAAGTCTGTCCCGGTCCCGTGCGCGGTGCGCGGGTCCTTCCAGATGAAGGGGACGCGGATCAGACCTTGGTAGTGCATCAGCAGCTTCAGCATCAAACCGTGATCGCCCATGTAATCCCCGTGATCCGAGGTGAAGCACACGATCGTATTTTCATCCAGTCCCAGCCGCTCCAAGGTTGCCAGGACGCGCCCGATCGCATCGTCGATCATGGTGATGCTGCCATAGGTCAGAGCGGTGATCTCTCGCGCTTCCCGCTCGGTGACGGCGAAGGGATCCTGGCTTTCCCGGCCGCGGCCGCCGTTTTCCAGCGCCTCGCGTAATTCTTTGATCGGGGGAATACTCCCCTTCCCGAACGAGGCGGGAACGGGGATTCCGTCCGGATCGTACATGTCCCAGTATTTCCCCGGCGGCGTGAAGGGATGATGCGGGTCCGGAAAGGACATCATCAGGAAGAAGGGATTGCCGGGATCCCGTTGCCTCAGAAATTCCTCGCATTGGGCAGCGATGTATGAGGTTGAATACAATTCTTCTGGGATGCGGGTCCGCCACGCTTGCGGCGCGTTGTAGCGATCGTCCGGGATCGCGTTGTCCGGTCCGCGCAGATTGTCAGCCTCCGGACATTGCTGTTTTAGCCAGACGGCATAGTCGCCGGTGACCCGGTCGGCGTGATCGTTCGCGATCCGAACCTCTTCAAAACCGTAGAACGGCTTGGTTATGCGGTAGTCGGTGTTACGGTCCCACTGGAACCAGGTTTCCTTTTCGTAGTCGGGACCGACACGCCGCCGTTTGTCTGCTTCCTGCAGGCTGTCCGGCGGCGGCACGGTGTCGGGCAAAGGATCGTAGGCAAGAGCCGCCGGCAGGCCGGTCATGTTCTGGATATGGGATTTGCCGATGAGGGCCGTGCGGTACCCTGCCGCCTGCAACAGGTCCACGAATGTCGTGGCGTCCAACGAAAGCGGTATGCCGTTATGACGCACACCGTGCAGGCTCGGCATGCGGCCGGTCAGTATGCTGGCCCGGTTGCACATGCAGATCGGGTTGGCGACATAGAATTTTTCGAACTTCGTGCCTCGATCGGCCAGCGCATCGATGTTGGGCGTTCGGACAATGGGGTTGCCGTAGCAGCCGAGGTGATCGGCCCGATGCTGATCCGTCATGATGAAAAGGAAGTTTGGCGCTTGTGACATCGCTACATCTGCCATCCAAACAATGAGTGCCGGAACGCTTTTGATCTGCGCACAGGGTCGGGTTGGGTTTGCGGCCGGATTTGCGGTCCGACGGCGCCGGTAAAGGGCCGGCGCCGCCTTGCCGCGTCGGCTTATTTCGCCGGCGCGACCGCTGACAAACGGGCGTAGATGTCCGCCAAACGCGTCTTCAGCGCGTCGCCTGTCACCAGTTCCGCGGACTGACCGCGGGATTCGATCTGCTGAACCAGGTCCTTGTCCGCCATGACCTTCTCGAAAACCGAGGCCAGGGTGCTCGTCACGTTTTCCGGAACGCCCTTCGGTGCCCACCAGACATTGTTGAGACAAGAAACAACGTCATAGCCCAGCTCTTTGGCCGTGGGCGTGTCGGGAAGCTGCGGATTACGCTCCTCGCCGTAGTAAACGATACCGTGGAGCTTGGGGTTCTTGGCGACCGGGGTGGCGACGAGAACGGCGGTCTTCGTGTGGTTTCCAAGGATCGATGCAATCCTTTTCGCGCCGCCGCCGGCATTCACGAACCCGATTTCCATATCCGCCGCGTCCGCCATCATCGCGGTGGTGAAAAACGCAGCGCTGCCGATCAGCGTCGCTTCCTTGACGCCCTTGGGATCGGCTTTTGCCTTGGCGATCCAGGATTTCGCATCCTCGATGCCGGAACCGTCCGCAGTCGCGGTCAGCAGACAGGTGTTGTTGGTTTCGGCGATCGGCTCGAAGGCGGTGTAGTCGAATTTCAGCTTTCCGGTGAGCTGGCCCGTCATCAGCGTCTGATGAATGTAGATCAGGGTGTAGCCGTCGGCTTTCGCCTTCTGCGCCCGTCGAATCCCAATCGTCGCACCCCCGCCCGGAACGTTCACAACGACCATCGGATGCGGCAGCAGGTTCATTTCCTCGATGCGCTTGATCACAAGGCGCGCAAACACGTCGCCCTGGCCGCCCGCGGCGAACGGCACGATCACCTGAATTGGTTTTTCCGGATAGTCCGCGGCGGATGCAACCGGTGAAAGGCCAACCGTGGCGACGGCGGATGCGGCCAGAATTGTCCTGAGAGTTCGCAACATGTTTCCATTCCCTTGAAGCCTGAATGTGTCAGAGCGCGGCCCAGTTTTATGATGTTGATAGGGCTCGTTAGAATTCAGGGTAACAAGTCGAACAATAATTAATAATCAAATTACTGATGTGTATGATAGCATATTGGTATGAAACTAGACCCACGACACCTCGCGCAACTCTCGGCAATCGTGGAAACCGGTTCGTTTCACGCGGCAGCGGAGTTGCTCGGCCTTACTCAGCCTGCCTTGAGCAGGAACATAAAGACATTGGAAAGCCGCTTGGGCGCGACGGTTCTGGACCGTAGCGAACGCAAGGTCAAAGTCACCGAGCTTGGCCGCCGCCTCGCCCGGAACGGCATGATCATCCGTTCCGCCGAGCTTGCGGCCAGTTCGTACGCCGATCAGACCTATTCGGGCGAAGCCGGGACCTTGCTCATCGGCGCGCCGCCCACGCTTGCGTCATACTTGCTGGCGCCGCTGTTCGCCGAGTTCCTTTCCGACTATGTCGAGGTACGAGCGGAGTTGCGGGTCGGCCTGGTTCACGAACTCCGCGCCTTGCTGATCCAAGGCAGCCTCAACGCGGTGATCGGTCCGATCAGTCTTGCCGCCCAATCGGACGATCTGAAAGTGGACGATCTTATCGACGACCGGGTCGGGATTTTGTGCCGTGCCGGTCATCCCTTGACCCGAACGGACCATATCTCCCCCGCAATCCTGGAAACGCAAAGGTGGGCGGCGCATTCGCTTGGCAGTTATCTGAGGTATCAGACGGACAACGCGCTCGCCGCCTTCGGCCTGCGGGAGGTAAACGTCGCCATCGAAACCGACTCCGTCGAAGTCGCATTCGATATCGTGAGACGCTCGGACATCATTACGACGATGCCCAAACTCCCATCGCAGAGCCAGTTATCGGACGGGACCCTGACATTCCTGGAGATCGACAACCCGCTTTTTTCGAGGCCCATCGGCTATATCCAGCGGCAGATGCAGGAACTCTCCCGCGCGGAGGAGAAGTTCAAGACATTCGTGCAAAACGAAGTCCGCCGCCTGTCTTAAGGTGGCCAGCAAGGATGCTGCCGCAGAAAGGCTCACACCAAAGCCGCCCGCTCCCGAATGAACGGACCGTCCTATTGCGCCGTTCCCGAACGCGCGCTACGGCTTGCTTCTGGTGAATGTCGTTCATTGTCGATGACGCTGATGTCGGGGGTTTGGGTGCGGGACGCTATGGATGTCGACTGGACGGCCTTTCGCGCCGAGTTTCCCGCCCTAAAGGCGCAGACATACATGAATACGGCCGGCGGCGGCCCGATCTGCAAGGCTGCCGCCGCGGCCGGGGCCGCCTACTATGCCGACTTGGCCGAAAGCGGCGACAAGAACTGGCCGCTGTGGCTTGCCGAGGTCGAGGATTGCCGCAAAAGGGTCGCCAGCCTCCTGAACGCAAAGCCTCATCAGATCGCCTTCGTCCAGAACGTCTCCCTCGCCCTCAATTACGTGGCCTCGGTCACGGCCGGTGCGGAAACACGGGTTGCGATGCCGACGGATGAATTCCCATCCGTCTCCCTGGCCTGGATCAACCGTGGGTCCCGGATCATGCCCTTCGGCTTCACCGAAGCCGGTACGCCGCACGGCATGCCCGATATGAAAACGGTCGACTGGATTGTCGCCAGTCAGGTCCAGTACCGATCCGGCGTTGCGCTGGATCTTCAGGAAATCAATCAGATACGAACCCTTCTTCAAACCGGCCTGGTACTCGATTCGACCCAAGCCTTTGGCGTCACCACTCTTGATCTGGAGAAAACACCGGTCGATGCGTTGGGGTTCAGTGTCTACAAATGGGCAGGCGCCGGCTACGGTGTCGGTGTTCTCTATCTGCGCGACGGTTTCTTGGATCAGTATGGGTATCCAGCCGTCGGCTGGCGCAGCTCGGACGATCCCTATGCCTTGGTGAGCGAACGCCTGACAACGACCGGCGGCGCAAGAGATCTCGAACTCGGGCATCCCCCTATTCCCGCCGTACTGGCGCTGAACCAGGCCTTGAAACTGATTGAGCAGGTGAGCGTTGCCGCCATCGAACAGCGGGTCGCAACCTTGGTGGACAGTTTGCGCGCGGCCCTGACGCGCCTGGGCCTCGAGGTCTTAACGCCGGCGGAACTCGGGCGGCGCGCCGCCATAACAGTGGTCCGCCACCACGACGCACCGGCGCTCGCCGCTGCGCTGAAAGAGCGCGATATCTGGGTGTCGCAATTCGATGATAAGCTGCGTATATCCTGCCATGCCTACAACAATGAAGAGGACATCTCTTCCCTGTCTCACGCGCTACAGGAACTGCTTTAACACTTTGTGAATTCAAGAGTTTGAAAGGTTCGCCATGACGAAGAATACCGGTCGCCTGCTGGAGATCATGGCCGCCTTGCGCGATCCAGAGACTGGCTGTCCGTGGGATGTGAAGCAGGACTTCTCCACGATCGCGCCCTATACGATCGAAGAAGCCTATGAAGTCGCCGACGCGATCGGGCGGAACGACATGGCGGATTTGAAGGACGAGTTGGGCGATCTGTTGTTGCAGGTGGTGTTCCACGCCCGGATGGCGGAGGAAGCCGGCCATTTCGGGTTCGACGCCGTGGCGCAAGGGATCGCCGAAAAGATGATCCGCCGGCATCCGCACGTCTTCGCCGATGCGGCTGCCGAAACGCCGGACGACGTCAAAACCTCCTGGGAGGAAACCAAGGCGCAGGAACGGGCCGCCAAGGGACAGAACGAGAGCGCGCTCGACGGGGTGGCCACCGCCCTTCCCGCCCTGATCCGCGCCGAGAAACTTTCCAAGCGTGCTGCACGGGTGGGGTTTGAGTGGCCCAATGTCGAAATGGTTTTCGGCGATATCGACGAAGAGATCGGCGAAATCCGCGATGAGATCGCCGCGGACGGCGGCCCCGACCGGCTGGAGGACGAGGTCGGCGATCTGCTGTTCTGCGTCGCCAATCTGGCCCGTATGCTGGGCGTCGATCCGGAAGCGGCGTTGCGCCGGACGAACGAAAAGTTCGACCGCCGCTTCCGCGCCGTTGAGGCGTCGTTCAAGGCCGAAGGAACCGACATCTCTACGGCGGAACTGGCGGAGATGGACCGGCGCTGGGACCAGGTGAAAGCGGCAGAAAAGAAAAACGCGGCAGCCTGACAGTCCGTCCGGCGGGCGAATGACTTGTTAGGATCGAAACGTGCGCTGCAACCAACCATGAAGGGAGCCGAACCATGTCGCCGGAAAAAACAAAACGGGCGTCCGGCCATTGCCTGTGCGGCGCGGTGGCGTTTGAGGTACACGGCCCGCTGACGGAAGCCCACGCCTGCCATTGCGGACAATGCCGCCGCCAGAGCGGCCACTTTGTGGTGGCGACCGGGGCGAAGCGCGAGGATGTCAGGTTTCTCACCCAGTCCACGCTGAAATGGTTTCAGTCTTCGGAGACGGCGCGCCGCGGGTTTTGCGGGGCGTGCGGGTCGGCGCTGTTCTGGGACGACGGCGGCCCGGAACTCAGCATTAATGCCGGCTGTTTGGATGCGCCGACCGGCCTGTCGGTTACCGCGCATATCTTCGTCGCCGACAAGGGCGATTATTACGAGATCGCCGACAATCTGGAACAGTTTGAGGGGTTTGGCGGGGAATCCTAGCTGACGATCTCAGTCAGGCGCAGGGCGCAAACCGGCTACGGTTCGGCAAGGCCGCGCAGTTGGTGGCTTCCCATGGATTCCAAATCCGCCTGGATCAGCGATGAAAAGAAGGGCATTCCGGTGTGAACAAGACCAGTTCGGCGGGCGAATAAAGTCCGGCCTTGCAGCCGCCGGTACACGCGGCAGCAAGGCCGGACGCGAGCCGGGCCAAGGCCCGAAGCCTAGGCACATGTGCTTGGACGAATTCGAAGAAAGCGGGTTCAAGTCTACCGTATGCGTTATAGGCGATTAGTGGCCGCCTTTCTCCCGTTCCTCCACCATTTGTTTTCGTGTTCATGGCCATCGGGAAAAGAACGGCTTGCAAAAGCATCTCGGACGTAGATCACCGGTTCTTCGTATGAGTGAAGACGGTGAATGACGCTCATCGCCGCATCCAACAAATGCCTGTCCTTCGCAATTGAAAATGACATCACTCTGACCTGTCTGCTCGTCGCGGTATCCATTGGCCCGCTAGCGGTGCCCTCCGCACCTCGAAAGAACTGCGTTCCGATGGCAGCTTCAAAGGACACATGGTCATAGTTCCCGTAGGCTAGTCGCACCTCGTCGCACAGAGCCAACCGGATGCGATCATCATCTTCCGGTCCAAGTTCCACATGAACTACCCAGACCGGTTCCAGCCGACACGCGCTAACTTTGATCTGATCCAGTGATTCAGTTTGCATGGCTGGTCTCCTGCATGCGCGCCAGGAGTTTCACAGTGGAAGCCAGTGCCGCGTCATCGATTCCAAGATGCGTAACCCAGCGTTGCCGCTCTAGACTGCCGGATATACGAATCCCGGCCTCTTTCAGATACTTCGAAACCTTGTCCTGAATAGGCGCATCTACATCGCAGAAAACCATGTTGGTTTGCGGCGTTTCAACCGTGATGCCGGGAACGCATGACAAGGCGGCGGCAAGCTCTATAGCTCGTGCATGATCAACCTTTAGCCGGGAGACATTGTTTTGCATCGCATACAGGCCCGCGGCGGCAACGATCCCAGCCTGCCGCAATCCTCCGCCTAACATCTGCCGATGCCTGCGCGCTGTCTCGATCAACTCTTCTGATCCAACAAGGACGGAGCCAACTGGTGCGCCTAGCCCCTTGGAGAGGCAAAAACTGAGTGTGTCGCAGTGGCTGGCAATTTCTGAAACCGGGCAGTCTAGCGCAACGGCTGCATTGAAGATGCGTGCCCCGTCCATGTGGATTTTCAAACTATGTTCCGCCGCCAGTTCCGAAACACTGGTCAAGTAGTCGAACGATAGAACCTTACCCTCGATGGTGTTCTCGAGTGCGATCAACCGAACAGGCGCAAACAGGATAGAGGCCGGGAAAAGCGAAGCCTTGATGTCTTCCAGGCTTAGGGCGCCATCGTCCTGGTTTTGGACGACTTGCGGCTGCACACCGGCAACCATGGCCGCCCCTCCCAACTCGCGCAGATATGAATGAGAGCGATGGCCAACGATATAGGCCTCACCGCGCTGGCAGTGAGACATGACGGCGATCAGGTTGGATTGTGTGCCCGAGGGCGTCAGGAGAGCCGCCTCCTTTCCAAACAGATCAGCCGCAAAACGCTCCAATTTATGAACCGTTGGGTCATCGCGGTAGTAGTCGTCACCCACCTCGGCTTTCGCCATTGCATCGCGCATTCGCAAGCAGGGTTTGGTGACTGTATCGCTTCTAAAGTCTAGTTCGGTTTGCTGTTTCATGTCGTCAGGACCTCTGTTGATTTGCGTCCAACCTGCCCGATAACACATGAAATTGGTGATTGAAGTTTGCGGTTTTTTGCAATTGGATTGCATGGATAAGTAATAAATAAGCAGACTTCCATGGATCGAATTGACCGCAAGATACTGAGCCAACTCCAAAGAGACGCTTCTATAGCGAACAACGACCTAGCCGACCTGGTTGGTCTGGCACCCTCAAGCTGCCTTCGGCGTGTTCGTCAACTCAAGGAAAAGGGTATCATTACCGGTGTGATTGCGCTTACCGACCCCAAAAAGATGGGGCGGCCGCTCAAGGCGATTGTCACGGTCAAGCTGGCTGACCACGGTGTTGCGGCTCGAAAGCAATGGCTAACCGACATGAAAACCGAGGCGGCAATTTCTCAGATATATTCAGTCTCGGGCGAAACGGACACCGTTGTCATGATGAACCTGGCCGACATGGAAGAGTTTCAAGAAGTTAGCCAAAGGCTTTTTGCCGAAGATGAGAATGTGACCCAGTATCAATCGCTGTTCGTTCTGGAACAGCACAAGTTCGATTTGGCTCTATTGTCGTGAGTGCTATCACGCGTTCGTTTGCGGCGAATGGCTTCACGGTCTCGCGCCTTGGGCACGACAAATCGTCGATTTACAAGTGCTTATGAGACAATTCGGCCTTAAACTGGAAACTCCCCGTCCCCGATGCGCCGACCGGCCTGCCGGTTACCGCGCATATCTTCGTCGCCGACAAGGGCGACTATTACGAGATCACCGACAATCTGCGACAGTTTGAGGGGTTTGGCGCGGAAACCTAACCGGAGGACTAAGTCAGACGCAGGGCGTAAACCGGCTGCGGTTCGGCAACGCCGCGCAGTTTGTGGCTTCCCATGGATTCCCAGTCCGTTTGGATCAGCGAGGAAAAGGCGTCGGACGCGATGATCGTGCGGTCGAGATCCTTGGAGAGGTCCTGAAGCCGGGCGACCTCGTTCGCCGTATGGCCGATCACCGAAAACTCAACGCGTTCCTGCACGCCGATATTACCGTACAGCACGTCGCCCACATGCAGTCCGAGGCCGAATTCGAGGGGCACCGGGTCCTCTTCCGGCAGGTTATCGTTCTCCCGGGCAATCCGCTGGACGGCGTCGCGCGCTGCCGCAACGGCCATGCGTGTCGCCCGTTCCGCGCCGCCCGGTCCGGCGATGGGAAAGATCGCCAGCACCGCATCGCCGATGAAACGGAGGACTTCGCCGCCGTGGTCCAGAACCGCGCCGGCGGTGGCGTCGAAGTAACGGTTCAATCGCATCAAGAACCGGTCGGCCGGCATCTGGTCGGCGGACACGGTCGATCCACGCAAGTCGCTGAACCAAATGGCCGCATTGATCTCTTCGCCGTCGCCCAGCTTTACCTGGCCGCTCAGCACCCGTTCCCCGGCATGGGTACCGAGGTAAGCGGAAAGGACATTCTGGGTGGTCAGTTCGCGGACATAGGTTTTCAAGCCGATCCCGAGACGCGGCAGAAGCCGCCGGAGGACCGCTAAATGGGTGTCGGTAAATCCGCCCGTCTGGTCGGTGACCCAACTGGTCAGCGCGCCGTCTAGCATGTCGTTCGCCTTTTCGACCGGCCAGGTGAACGGAATGGTACAGGTCAGATAGTCGGTATAGCCCTGTTCTCGGAACTCCTGCAGCACCGGGAATTGATTGAGGCCCTCTTTCTTGTAAATGCGAAAACGCATTTCCTGGCGGTTCTCGTCCAGAAGCGCTTTGAACGGGCTGCTCAGCCAAGCGGAAGTATTGCCCCCCGCGTGGGTGAACCGGCTGCGTTCCACGCCGCGCGCCGAACTCCAGGTGACGCTGAAGGCGCGGAACATAGGGTGCAGGAAACTGCAGGCGACATGCACCCGCGCAACCGGAATCCCCGCCTCGTTGAGGCGTTCGCAGAACCCTTTGACCAGGCGGTCCGCATCGATCCCGACAAGGGCGGATTCGATGATCCAGTCGCTGATCGCGGAGATCGTGGCTTCTTCGATGGCGGGGGACATTTAAGGCCGATCTAGTCGTTCATCAAAAGGTGGACAAGGCTGGAGGTATCCCAGCGGTTACCGCCGCGGGCCTGTACCTGAGCATAAAACTGGTCGACCAACGCGGTCACCGGCAGGCGTGCGCCGTTGTTTTCGGCTTCTCCCAGGCAGATCGCGAGATCCTTGCGCATCCAGTCGACCGCGAAGCCGAAATCAAATTCGCCTTTCGACATGGTCCCTGCCCTGTTTTCCATTTGCCAGGACCCGGCAGCCCCCTTGGAGATGACGTCGATGACCGCATCCATGTCCAGGCCGGCGCGCTTTCCGAAATTCACCCCTTCCGACAAGCCTTGCAACAGGCCCGCGATGCAGATTTGGTTTACCATCTTGGTCAGTTGTCCGGCGCCGCTGCCACCCATCAGACGGCTGGCGCGTGCAAAACTCATGATCGCCGCTTCCGCTTTGGCATACTCCGCCTCGTCGCCGCCGCACATTACGGTCAGAACGCCGTTCTCCGCGCCCGCCTGGCCACCGGATACCGGCGCATCGATGAAACCCACGCCCTTTTCCTTGGCGGCTTCGTAAAGCTCGCGCGCCACTTCGGCGCTGGCGGTCGTGTTATCGACGATCACGCTGCCGGAGGCGATGCCAGCCAGAATTCCGTCGTCGCCCAGCATGATGGAGCGCAAATCGTCGTCGTTGCCGACGCAGCTGAAGACGATTTCGCAGCCTTCGGACGCCTCGCGCGGCGTGGTCTTGAAGGAGCCGCCGAATTCCCCGGCCCATTTCTCCGCCTTCGCCGCAGTGCGGTTATAGACCGTGACGTCGTGGCCGCCTTTGGTTTTCAGATGGCCGGCCATCGGATACCCCATCACGCCCAGACCGATAAATGCGACTTTCGCCATTGGAAATTCTCTCCCGAATTTGCTGAGTTCTTAAGGACGCGGAATCGCGCCGGTTCTTCAATTTAGGATGAATGAAGGCTAATCGCACGTTTCGGCGACCCGGTCCATATTGGCCTCATCAGAATTGTTTCAAGACGTTGACAGGCAAAGACTCATGTCGCGCCGCAACAGCGGCGGCAAGGCAGAGCGCGTGCACGCCCCGATCCTGGTCAGGCGCGCTCTATCAGGTCGCGCAGGTTGCCCCAGTTTTCCAAGTTTCCGGCCGTTAACAACGATCGCACGCGATCCTCTGGTCGGTAGGGTTGATCGTCGATCCGGGCAACATGTCCGCCCGACTCCCGCAACAGCAAAACGCCCGGCACGTGATCCCAACTCCAAAGCCGGTTGTAGAGCGCGAAATGACGCTCGCCCAGGCACTGGGCCAGAAAATCATGACCGGCGCAGCGCAGCCGGTTCACCAAGCCGAACGAATTCATGAAAGTCTCGCGCTTGCGGGGCCGGTCGGGTTCGGGGAAGCAGCCGTAATTGATCTGGCCCGTCATCCTCTCGAACGGCAAGGTGCCTTCGGTTTGCAGCCGCTGTGTATCTGCCTTGTCACGCTGCAGGAAGGCGCCGGCTCCCTTCTCCGCAATCGCCGTGCGCGACTGGGTTGGATCGTGGATCCAACTCATCAGGGTTTCCCCCTTCTCCACCAGGGCCACCATCATGCAGAAGGTGGCGTTGCCCTCGGCGAAGTTCTTGGTGCCGTCGATCGGATCGATCAGCCAGACCGGCCGGTCCTCTTCCAACAGGTCCAGGATCCCGGGGTTCTTGGCGTAGGCCTCCTCCCCGACCACGACGGACCCGTCCAACAGGCCCGGCAGCATGCGCGTAAGGCGGTGCTCGGCGTCCAAGTCGGCCACGGTGACAACGTCGCCGGGCTTCTTTTCCATGACCTCGTGCCGCTGCAGCGCGTTGAAGCGCGGCAGGACGTCAAAACTCGCGGCTTCACGGAGAGCATCGACGACGCGGTCCGGATCAAGATCGTGCATGTGTTGAGGTCAATCTGCGGTACGGGGAACGGTTGCGAGCGGGTTAGCATACCCTTTGTCCGAAAGCAAAAGCGCGATGGCGAAATCGCATCCGCGATTTCACCGGAGAGGCTTGCCCGTCCGCCCGGACGCGGTATCCTGATCACTCCTTTCCATGTGCGGCTAGGGTTCCGCTGAAGGCGCGCTAAGCGCCGGCAGGTCTGCACCGAGCGCCGTTATGAGCCGAGACGGCAGACACCCAAGGACGAAAAGACCAGGGGGGATGGAAGGACACGGAAGAACCGTGCCTTCAACCCTTCGCGTCCTTGAGGTACCCACATGTCCCTATTCGGTTTTGTCCTGGTTCTAGCCGCCGCCGTCTGTCACGCCGTCTGGAACTTCCTGGTCAAACGGCTCGCCGCCGGCCCTGAACTGGTTTGGCTGTTCTCCCTGGTGGCCTGTCTGATCTACCTGCCGCTGGTGCTGGGTGTGGTTTGGATCGAACGCCCGGCATTCAGTGCGGCCGCTTTGTTCTTCATCTTCGGCAGTTCCCTGCTGCATCTGGCTTACTTCCTGTTGCTGCAGCAAGGGTACCGCGCGGGCGACCTCTCTCTCGTTTACCCGACGGCGCGGGCAACCGGGCCCGTGCTTTCCGTGTCTTTGGCCGTGCTGTTTCTGGGAGAGACCGTGACGCTTCAAATGGCGATCGGCGGCGCGGTTGTCATCGGCGGCGTCTTCGGCCTATCGGGCGGCGGCGCGCAGCGCCGATCCGGGGTCGCCTGGCCTTCTCTATTGTTCGGACTGGGGGCTGGCGGACTGATCGGCAGTTACACCGTGTGGGACGCCTATACTGTTGCCGTGCTGGCGGTATCGCCGCTGCTGCTCGACTATGCGTCCAGTGTGGGCCGGACCGTGATTTTGACCCCGCTCGCGCTGAAGCGCCGCCGGCAGGTGTCCAAGCTTTGGTCAGCGCACCGAAAGGCGGTCATCGCGATCGCCATTGCAAATCCCCTTGCCTACATCCTGGCCCTTTATGCGTTGACCTTCACGCCGGTGGCCTATGTCGCGCCGACGCGCGAGCTCAGCGTCGTTCTAACGATCCTGCTCGGCAGTATCCTTTTAGGAGAAGGCAACCTGAAACGCCGCCTTGGCTGGGCGCTCGTCATTCTTGCCGGGGTGTTTGTGCTGACGACCGGGTAAACCACCCCTCCCCGTTCCCCGGTCGGACGCAAAAAGGGCGATGCCGAAGCACCGCCCTTTTCAAGCATTCGTATGCCGAAGCGGCTTACATCATGCCGCCCATGCCGCCCATGTCGGGCATCGCCGGGGCTGCCGGCTTGTCGTCCGGCTTCTCGGCGACCATGGCTTCGGTCGTGATCAGCAGACCGGCGACGGAAGCTGCGTCTTGCAGCGCCGCGCGCACGACCTTGGCCGGATCGATGATACCGGCTTTGACCAGGTCGGTGTACTCACCGGCCTGGGCGTCGAAGCCCCAGGTCATCGCCTTGCTTTCGCTCAGCTTTCCGGCAACGACGGCGCCGTCTTCACCGGCGTTTTCCGCGATCTGACGGACCGGCGCGGTGATCGCCTTGCGGACGATGGAGATGCCGACATTCTGGTCGTCGTTGGCGCCTTCCAGTTTGCCGAGAGCACGACCGGCATAGAGCAGCGCGGTGCCGCCACCCGGGACGATGCCCTCTTCCACAGCAGCGCGCGTGGCGTGCATGGCATCGTCAACGCGGTCCTTGCGCTCTTTCACTTCGACTTCCGTCGCACCGCCGACGCGGATAACGGCGACACCGCCGGCGAGTTTCGCCAGCCGCTCTTGCAGCTTCTCGCGGTCGTAGTCGGAGGAGGTTTCCTCGGTCTGACGACGGATCTGACCGCAACGGGCTTCGATGTCCTTTTTCTTGCCGGAACCGTCGACAATGGTGGTTTCGTCTTTGGTGATCGAAACGCGCTTGGCGGAGCCCAGCATGTCGATGGTGACGTTTTCCAGCTTGATGCCGAGGTCTTCGCTGATGACCTGACCGTTGGTCAGGATGGCGATGTCTTCCAGCATGGCTTTCCGGCGGTCGCCGAAGCCAGGCGCTTTAACGGCGCAGACCTTGAGGCCGCCGCGCAGTTTGTTGACCACCAGGGTGGCCAGCGCTTCGCCTTCGATGTCCTCGGCGATGATCAGCAGCGGCTTGCCGCTTTGCACGACCGATTCCAGAACCGGCAGCATCGCCTGCAGCGAGGAGAGTTTCTTCTCGTGCAGCAGGATCAGCGGGCTTTCCAGTTCGCAGATCATCTTGTCGCTGTTGGTGACGAAGTACGGCGACAGGTAGCCGCGGTCGAACTGCATGCCTTCGACGACGTCCAACTCGGTGTCGAGACCTTTGGCTTCTTCGACGGTGATGACCCCTTCGTTGCCGACTTTCTGCATCGCTTCGGCGATCATTTCGCCGACTTCGGCGTCACCGTTGGCGGAGATGGTGCCGACCTGAGCGACTTCCTCGGAGGTCTTGATCTTCTTGGAGCGCTTTTCGATGTCGGCGACAACGGCGTCAACCGCCATGTCGACACCGCGCTTCAGGTCCATCGGGTTCATGCCGGCGGCAACCGCCTTAGAGCCTTCGCGAACGATGGCCTGGGCCAGAACCGTGGCGGTGGTGGTGCCGTCGCCGGCGATGTCGTTGGTCTTCGACGCGACTTCGCGGACCATCTGGGCGCCCATGTTTTCGAACTTGTCTTTCAGTTCGATTTCCTTGGCGACGGTGACGCCGTCCTTGGTGATGCGCGGGGCGCCGAAGGATTTGTCGATGACGACGTTACGGCCTTTCGGGCCGAGCGTGACTTTGACCGCGTCGGCCAGAACGTCCACGCCGGTCAGCATCTTCGTGCGGGCGTCGACGGAAAATTTTACGTCTTTGGCAGCCATGTTTGCCTTCTCCGTATTCTAGTCTGTTTGTCTTTGACCGGGGCGCCGCCGATTAGGCGTCGATCACACCCATGATGTCGGACTCTTTCATGATCAGCAGATCTTCGCCGTCGACCTTGACTTCGGTGCCGGACCATTTGCCGAACAGGATGCGGTCGCCTTTCTTGACGTCCAGCGCACGGACGGCGCCGTCATCGGCTTTGTAGCCGGTGCCCACGGCCATCACTTTGCCTTCGGACGGTTTTTCCTGCGCCGAGTCGGGCAGAATGATGCCGCCCGCGGTCTTTTCTTCGGCGTCGAGGCGCTTGACCAGCACACGGTCATGCAGAGGACGGAATTTCATGTGCGCTCTCCCTTTCGCGGTTCGAACGATGTGTTGAGGTTTGCTTTCTGAACATCCGCATGCGCGATGCGGCTGTGGTGTTAGCACTCGCATTTAATGAGTGCCAGGGGGATACGTCTTGTCTCTACGCGAGTCAACCCGAACAGAGAGAAAGTGCAGGGTTTATTGGGAGATAGGGCCGATCAGGCGGCGTCGCCAGCCCGTTTCAAAAAGCGCTCCCGATCGGCCTTGGGCAACAGAACCTTTAGAAAGATGCCATCGTCACGGTCTTCTCGGGTTTGGACATCGGCGTTTCGGTAGAGCCAGGCCAAGGTCGCGCCGTCCTCGAAAGCGACCAGGACTTCAAGCGGCTCGTTCTGGGCGGCCAGACGTGCGTCGATCAGGTCGCTCAACCGGTCGCAGTTTTGCCCGCTCACCGCGGACAAGACGATAACGCTGTCGTCCCGGCCCGCCCGCGCCATCACCGCGGCCCGCTCGTTTTCGCCCAGCAGATCCAATTTGTTCATCACTTCCACCCGGTCCCCCTGATCCGGGCGGCCCAGGGATTCCAGAACCTGCTCCACGTCGTCCTTTTGGACTTCCGTATCCTCGTTAGCGGCGTCCCGGACATGCAGGATCAGGTCGGCGGCGACGACCTCTTCCAGCGTGGCGCGGAAGGCGGCCACCAGATCGGTGGGCAGGTCCGAGATGAAGCCCACCGTGTCCGAAAGGATCACCTTCGCCCCCGATGGCAGGTCGATTGCCCGCATGGTCGGGTCCAACGTGGCGAACAGCATGTCCTTCGCCAATACCTTTGCGTTGGTGAGACGGTTGAAGAGGGTCGACTTGCCCGCGTTCGTGTAACCGACGAGGGCCACAACCGGGTACGGCACCTTCTGCCGCGCGGAACGATGCAGGGCGCGGGTCCGTTTGACCTGTTCGAGCTCGCGCTTGAGTTTTGCGATCCGTTCGTCGATCAGCCGCCGATCCAGCTCGATCTGACTTTCGCCCGGCCCCCCGATAAACCCGAGCCCGCCGCGCTGCCGTTCCAAGTGGGTCCAACTGCGTACCAGCCGCGAGCGCTGATAGCTGAGCGCGGCCAACTCCACCTGCAGGGTCCCTTCCCTGGTATTGGCCCGCGCGCCGAAGATCTCCAGGATCAGCCCGGTCCGGTCGATGACCTTGCTGCCGAGGTCGCGCTCCAGGTTACGCTGCTGGACCGGCGTCAACTGGCCGTCCACGACGATCAGTTCGATCTCCTCCGCTTCGGAAAACTGTTTGAACCGTTCGATAACCCCGCCGCCGAACAGAGTACTTGGGCGCGGTTTGTCGATCCGCACCGATTCCGCGTGAATGATGTCGAGATCGATGGCTTGCGACAGGCCGACCGCCTCTTCCAGCCGGGACGCCGACGACCGGCGAGACACCGCCTGGCCCCGCACACGGATGTCCGGATGCAGCACGACTGTACGGCGGCTGCCTTCGCCGCGCCAGGGCGCACGTTTCTTGCCGGGTCCTTTACGCGGTGCCGGCATCAGTAGCTCCTAAAGGGTCGGGCGTGTGCGGAAACGGCCCCGTCAATCGTCCTCTTCCTGCTCCCCGCCGCCTTCGAACAGCGACAGTGGTTGCGAGGGCATGACGGTCGAGATCGCGTGCTTGTAAACCAGTTGGGAATGCGCGTCGCGGCGCAGCAGCACACAGAAATTGTCGAACCAAGTTATAATGCCTTGAAGCTTAACCCCGTTCACAAGAAACACGGTGACGGGCATTTTTTGTTTGCGGACACTGTTTAGAAAAACATCTTGTAAATTCTGATTCTTATCGGACGACATTAATATGCCCCCTTATGTTATTGTTGGGCCAGCAGTCTCAATTTTCGTTGCCTGCGCCGGGCGCGCGGCATGCACGTCCAGACAGTTCCTAAGTTGTAAGAGAATTTAGGATGCACCGCAACAACCGCAACCCGTATGTTGACGCGGCTGCGGCATCCTAGTGCCAGTCACGTTTCCTTGGAAGCAACCGAGGTCGCCCTTCTGTTTGGCCGGGCAGGAGCCGTTTTGGAGGCCATGCAGCGCTTCGGCAAGGGGCGGCCACGTCCTCCGTTTGACCGGAAAGGCGGTCTAAGACGATCCTTGCAGCCATTGGGACTGCGTCAAACGTCGCTTGCGATGCATCATCCAGCATCGAGGCGCAACGCACTCCGAGCCGAAAAGCTGTAAAGACCGCCTCATGCGCTCCAAGAAAATGTGACACGCATTGGGACGGTCAACGCGTCGCAAAGATGATCTCGGCAAGGCCGTCCAGGTTCTTGGTGGAGCCGTGCGGTGCGCAGTCTGCGTGGCGTTCCGCCACCTCGGCATGGTCCGGATGGACCAGGATTCCGGTACAGCGCGCCGCTTTCGCCAGTTCCAGGTCGCTGCGGGAGTCGCCGATGAACCAGACCGTCTCCCGCATCGGCTGCTCAAGCGGCTCCAGCGCCATGATCAGCGCGGCGGGGTCCGGCTTGTCGCGCACCGCATCCCCCGCTCCGACCACAGCCCCGAAATAGCCGTCCCAGCCAAGATGTCCGACTTCCGTGCGCAGGAACGAACCCGTCTTGTTGCTGACGATGGCCATGGGCACCGTGTTCCGATGCAGCTTGTCCAAAAGATCCACCGCGCCGGGCAACGCGCCCAGCCCGTCGAGATGGATTTCGCGGAACGTGGCGTAGAAAACCTCCCGCGCTTCCTCCCACCGGTCCCCGAACAGGCCCGGAAAGGAATCGCGCAGCGATTTGGAAACCCGCGCCTTTGTCTCCTGCAAGCTCCAGGGGGCGTGCCCCATGGTTTCGAACGTGCGGGCCAGGGCGGCGTGGATCACCGGCCAGGTATCGACAAGGGTGTTGTCCCAATCGAAGACGACCGCACTGGGACGGGGCAGTTCGGCGGCGTATGGCATCAGCGATGCGCGGCCTCAAGCGGCCTGCGAACGCCGTCCCGCGGCATAGTCCTGATAGTGTCCCAGCAGCCTTTCAGACAGGGATCCGGGCTTGCCGTTGCCGAGCACCTTGTCGTCGATCTTCACCACGGGCGTCACGAAGGAAGTGGCGCTGGAGACAAAGGCCTCCCGGGCCTCATAGGCTTCTTCCAGCGAAAAGGCGCGCTCCTCCACCGGTATCCCCTCTTCCGCGGCCAGCGCCAGGATGGTCTGGCGGGTGATGCCGTTGAGGATCTCGTTGCCCGGCGGGCGGGTCACAAGAGTCCCTTCCTTATTGATGATCCAGGCGTTGGACGAGGTTCCCTCCGTCACCATGCCGTCTTCGGTGACCATCCAGCCTTCATAGGCGCCGGCTTCGGCCGCGGCCTGCTTGCCCAGACAGTTCGGCAGAAGGCTGGTGGTCTTGATGTCGCAGCGCGCCCAGCGCATGTCGGGCGTGCTGATGACGGTCACCCCGTCGGTGAACTTCTTCATGGTCGCGAAGTTCATTTTCTTCGTGGTCATTACCAGGGACGGTGTCACGCTGTCCGCGGGGAACGCATGGTTGCGGGGTGCGACGCCGCGCGTGACCTGCATGTAGACAAGGCCATCGCGCAGCCCGTTGCGCCGGATCAACTCACGCGCCTTCAACTGCAGAACCTTCCGGCCCATGGGCATCTTCATGCGCAATTCGCCCAGGGACCGTTCCAGCCGGTCAAGATGCGGGCCCTCGTCCACCAGCCGGCCGTCGGCCACCGTCACCACTTCGTAGACCCCGTCGGCGAATTGGTAACCGCGGTCTTCGATATGCACCGCGCCGTCCCGATGAGGCGCGAATTGACCGTTCACATAGCAATAACGGGGCATGCGAGAATCTCCAGCGTCACGATTGAGCCACCCGGCTCTGTTAGAAATATTCCAGCCGAACGGCAAACATCTTTTCGACCTTTTTCACCGCCTGGGCCGCGGCCAAGAGGACAATGCGGTCGCCTTCGATGATTTCGGTATCCGGCCTGGGGATGATGATGGTCGTGTCATTGCGTATCACCGCGCCCAGAATGACGCCCTGCGGCAATTTTGCTTCCCGCAACGGCATGCCGACCAAGGGTGAGGTCTGCAAGGCTTCGGCCTCGATCACCTCAGCGAAGCCGTCGCGCAGGCTGTGGACCGACCGGATCCGTCCGCGGCGCACATGCTGCAGGATGGTGGAGGCGGTGATTTCCCGGGGGCTGACCACGACATCGATACCCAGGGTCGTGATCAGCGGCCCATAGCTCGACTTGTTGATCAGTGAGACGGCGCGGTCGACGCCGTAGCGCTTGGCGAGCAAGGACGCCAGGATGTTGGTTTCGTCATGATCGGTGACCGCCACGATGGCTTCGGTCTGGTTGATGTTGGCTTCTTCCAGGATTTCGCTTTCCAGTCCGTCGCCCTGGATGATCGTCGTGGTCGGCAGCAGTTCCGCCACTTTTCGGGCGCGCGCCTTGTCCAGTTCGATCACGCGAACGGTGTATTCGTCATTCTCCAGGTAGTTGGCGAGATTGACGCCGATATTACCGCCGCCGACGACGATCACGCGGCGCGATTCCTGTTCCTCGTGCCCGAAGACCGCCATGGCCCGGCTGATCTTTCCGGTTTCCGAACAGAAATAGACCTCGTCGCCCGGGAGCATCTGATCGGTCGACTTGGGGATGATCAGCGTTTCGTCGCGGACGATCGCCAGGATCGTGATGTTGAGGTCGGGGAACAGAGAGGTGAGCTGGCGCAAGGGCGTGTGCACGATGGGACAGGTTTCGGTGCAACGCACGCCGATCACCCGTACCATGTCGCCCGCAAGCTCGATCATATCGGACGCGCCGGGCACCCGAAGCCGCCGCCGGATGGCGCGCGCCACCTCGATCTCCGGCGAGATGATGACGTCGATGGGCAACTGGTCGCGCGCGAACAGGTTCGCCCATTCGTCCCGCAGATAATCCTGTTGCCGGATGCGCGCGATCTTGGTCGGCACGTTGAACAGCGAGTGGGCGACTTGGCAGGCGATCATGTTCACTTCATCGGCGAAGGTGACCGCGATCAGCATATCCGCATCGCCAACGCCCGCACGCGCCAGAACATCCGGGTGCGACGCATGACCGACGAAGGCCTGCACGTCCAGGGAATCGTTAATCTTGCCGATCAGTTCCGGCGATTGATCGACGACGGTGACGTCGTTCTGCTCGCTGGAAAGATAGCGCGCGATATGGAAGCCGACCTGGCCGGCGCCACAAATCACAACCTTCATCGAAAAATCGCCCCAACACCCACCGTTACCGTGGGCTACTCCTTACCGGACCGCATGACGTTTTGCACGCCCAGGCCCTTCAGTTTGCGGTGCAACGCCGCGCGATCCATTTCCACGAACTCGGCCGTCCGGCTGATATTGCCGCCGAACCGCGTCAGATGAAACAGCAGATATTCACGCTCGAAGTCTTCCCGCGCTTCGCGCAGCGGCTGGTTCATGACTTCCTGCGCCCGTTCCCAGCGCAGAACATCGGCCCCGTCCTCGCCAATCGCCCGCACCACGGCGTCGGCCTGAACCGGCGCATCCGAAGACGCGGACAGCAACAAACGTTCTGCCACATTGGCCAGTTCCCACACGTTTCCGGGCCAGTCGTGGGCCTGAAGCGCCGTTACGGCGTCCGGCGTCAGAGACGCCGGCGCCCGGCCCTTCGCGGTTGCCGAGCGGCGCATCAAATGTTCCGCCAGGGCCGGAATGTCGTCGCGGCGGTCGGCCAGGGCGGCGATTTCCAACGGCACCACGTTCAGACGGTAGTAAAGGTCCTCCCGGAACCGCCCGGCTTGCATCGCGTCCTGCAGATCGCGGTTGCTCGACGCGAGCACACGGACATTCACATCGACCCAATTGCCTCCGCCAACCCGCTGAAAGCGCTGTGAATGCAGGACACGGACAATTTTTCCCTGGATGGCGTCGGGCATGTCTGCGACTTCGTCCAACAGCAGCGTGCCCATATGGGCCTGCTCCAGGACACCGACCATACGGGGCTCGTCACCGGCCGGCTCGCGCCCGAACAGCGCGCTCTCGAAATTCTCTTCGTCCAGAGACGCACAGTTCAGCACGATGAAGGGACCATCGGCCCGGTTGGACTGTTTATGGATCAGGCGCGCGACAGCGCTTTTGCCGACCCCGGAAGGCCCGGTGATCATGACCCGGCTGTCCGTCGGGGCAACGCGCTCGATGCTGCGCCGGATCTCTTGCAGCGCGCTGGAGCTTCCGACCAATTCCGCTTCCGCCCCGCCGGTCAGCGTCTTCAGCGCCTCGTTCTCGCGTTTCAATTTCACATCGTCCAGCGCCCGGTCGATGGTGTGCAGCAGGACATCGGTCTGGAACGGTTTGGCGATGAAGTCGTAGGCGCCCTTTTTCGTCGCGTTGACCGCCATATCGACGGTGCCGTGCCCGCTGATCATCACGATCTGCAGCGCCGGATGGTCGCGTTTCAAGAGTTCCAGCAACTGAATGCCGTCATACGCGCTGCCGGCCAGCCAGACGTCCAGGATGACCAGGGAGGGCAGCCGGCTCGCCACGGCCTCCAGGGCTTCCTCCCCGGTCGCCGCCACACGCGCCTGATATCCCTCATCTTCAAGGATGCCGGCGATCTGCGTACGGATGTCGGCCTCGTCGTCGACGATCAGTATTTCCTGAGCCATGGATCAAACGGGTCCCGGGGCGCGGTCGTCCGGCTCCAGATCGGCGGGCATCGCCAGGATCACGCGCGCGCCGCCGTCCGGCGCATCGAGCAAGTCCACCGAACCGCCGTGGTCTTCCATGATCTTCTTCACGATGGCCAAGCCCAATCCCGTGCCCTTCTCGCGGTAGGTGACGTACGGTTCGGTCAACTGCTCCCGCCCTTCCGTGGGGAAGCCTTTGCCGTTGTCGTCGATGGTGATCCGGACGGTAGCGCCGTCGCTCGTGAGTGATAGCGCGATTCTGCCCGAAGCGTGCCCGTCCCCGGCCCGCCCGTCGATGCCTTCCTTCGCGTTTTGCAGGATGTTGGTCAAGACCTGTGCGATCTGGCGTCCGTCGCAGATGCATTGAACCGGTTCATCCGGGAGGTCCAAGTCGTAGACCAGACTCGGATTGCCGTTCCGCTGCAGAAAAATCTGCTGACGGCACAGGTCCGAAACATCGACCTGTTGCATGGTGGGCGCCGGCAACCGCGCAAAGTTCGAAAACTCGTCAACCATCCGGCCGATATCGCCGACTTGGCGGATGATCGTATCCACGCAGGTTTCAAAGACCTCAGGGTCGTTTTCGATATGTTTGAGGTATTTCCGCTTCAAGCGTTCCGCGGAAAGCTGGATTGGGGTCAGCGGGTTCTTGATCTCGTGTGCGATCCGGCGCGCGACGTCGGCCCAGGCCGCCTTGCGCTGCGCGCTCGCCAAATCGGTTATGTCGTCTAAGGTAACGACGAAACCGGACTCCGCATCCCCTTGGTTAAGCGGCCCGATTCGCACCACAAGGTTCCGTGCGGCGGTGTTTCCGTCGAAGCGTACTTCCTGTTCCGCCGTATCGCCCAGGCCGGACAAGGCGGGCCGAATGACGGGCTCCATCTCGGCAACGATCGACGTCAGCCGGTGCCCGATATATTCCTCCAACTCCACCCCAAGCAGGGCCGACGCACGCTTGTTGGCCAGTTCGATCTGACCATCCTTGTCCAGGCCGATCACCCCCGCGGAGACGCCGGTCAGAACGGTTTCGATAAAGCGGCGGCGTTCGTCGATCTGTTCGTTCGCCTGAAGCAATTCGTTCCGCTGGCTGTTCAACTGTTCGGTCATGCGGTTGAAGGCGCGGCTCAGAACGTCGACCTCGTCGTTTTTCGTAGTCGGTTGAACTTGGACGGAAAGATCCCCGCCCCGTACCCTTTCGGTCGCAGCGATCAGGCCGCTGATCGGCTCCGACAGGCCGGTCGCCATGTTCAACCCGACCCAGACCGCCGTGAGCAGCAGAAGCAAGGCAACCATGACGAAGGCAAGCGCGAAGGAGACCTGAAAGCGGGAGCGTTCCGTCTCCAGCCGTTCGAACTGCTGATAGGCGCCTTCGGTCTCTTCCACATGGGCCAGAACGGTCGAATCGATCGATCTGCCGACGATTAGAAACGTATCGATGATGCTGTCCAGCCGAACCAATGCCCGGACCCGGTCGTCCGCTTCGCTGCGCAGGATGACGACCTCCCCGCTCCGCGCCTCGTCGAAGGCGGAGGTTGGGATCGGTTCGAACTCGAGCACGATCGTAAAGCCGGCGCGGCCAAGGATTCTGCCGGTTTCTTCGAAAACCAGGGCTTCACTGAGATTTCGCGTGCCGACTTGAAAGACCAGAACCCGTTCCAGCAGCTGCGGGTTCGCCGCAAGGACGGGCGCATCCCGGTTGAGCGCCCCGGCGATCCACAGCGCGTCCGCTTCGACGGTACGCAGATGCTCGCTGAGGTAGGCCTGCGCGACGGCTGAACTGCTGTTGACGGCTGTTCGAACCCGGTCTGAGAACCAGGATTCCAGGCCGAAATTGAAGAACAGCAAGGAAAAGCCGGCGACGATAATCGCCGGCGCGATCGCAAAAACGCCGAACATGGCGGCCAGCCGGACATGCATGTGAGAGCCCGCCGCGCCGCGTTTCCGCTCCGACCAGAGCCGGACCAGCCGTCGGGCGATAAAGACGCTCAACAGCAGAAGCAGAACCAGGTCGAGGTAGATCAGGGCGACGAGATAGTCGGAACCCTGATTGAGCGGGGCGCCGCGTTCGGAAAACACCCAATAGGTCGCAAACCCGGCTGCCAGGGACAGGATCGCCAAGGCGATCGTAATCGTCCGGACCACGGCCGGCTGGTCGAGAAACTGAAAAGCGGTTCCGAGTGAGGTCGATCGCGCCGCCACGGCTTCTTGGGCGCCCGGTCCCGGTGCGGCCATGGGCCTGATCTCGTCGCTTGACTGACTGGCCGACACGGGGCCGATCTCCTTGGGAACGGTAACGCTGTTATGAGTTTAGTCCGCGAACAACCGGGATATCCAGTTCGCGGATCTTTTTTCGCAAGGTGTTCCGGTTCAGGCCCAGCAAATCCGCAGCTTTCACTTGATTGCCGTTGGTTGCCGCCAGGGTCAGCACGATCAACGGACGCTCCACTTCATGGAGAACCCGATTGTACAGGCCGCGTGACGGCAAGGCGCCGCCATGCGAGTCGAAGTAGCGCCGCAATTGCCGCTCGACCGCTTCGGACAGGCTTTCGGACCGGTCGGCATCCAGTTCCATGGCCGGCTGTCCGCCGGACGCTTCGAGCAGTTCGGCTTCGATCTCGGCGGCGTCGATGGTTTCCTGCGCGTAGAGCGCGGTAAGCCTGCGCACCACGTTTTCCAACTCCCGGACGTTACCGGGCCAGGGATAGCGCTGAAGCACCTGCATGCCGGCCGGGGTCAAGGTTTTCGCCCCCAGCCCGAGATCGGACAGGTTGTTCAGGAAATGCAGCGCCAGATCGGGAATATCCTCACGCCGTTCACGCAGAGGCGGCAAACGGATCGGGACGACGTTCAGCCGGTAGTAGAGATCCTCGCGGAACAGACCTTGCGCGGCCAACTGTTTCAAATCGCGGTGGGTCGCGCTGATGATCCGGGCATCCGTGCGGATTGGGGTGCGGCCGCCGACGGTGGTATACTCGCCTTCCTGCAGAACCCGGAGGAGACGGGTCTGCGCCTCAAGCGGCATATCGCCGATTTCATCCAGGAACAGCGTTCCGCCCTGCGCCTGTTCGAAGCGGCCCGCATAGCGGTTTGCCGCGCCCGTGAAAGCCCCCTTCTCGTGCCCGAACAGCTCGCTTTCGATCAGATCCCGGGGAATCGCCGCCATGTTGATCGCGACGAAGGACCCGCCCTTCCGTTTGCTGAAGTCGTGCAAGGCGCGGGCGACAAGCTCCTTACCCGTCCCTGACTCGCCGGTAATCAGCACGGAAAGCTCGGTCGCGGTCAGCCGCGCAATGGCGCGATAGACCGTCTGCATGGCCTGGGACCGGCCAATCAACGGAAGATTATCGTCACCCGCATCGGCATCGGCCTGGTTCTCGGCCGGCTGTTCCTGTTCTGTGAGCGCCCTGTCGACGACATCCAAAAGTTCGGGTAAATCGAAGGGCTTAGGGAGATATTCGAAAGCGCCGCGTTCGGCGGCCTTGACCGCCGTTAGCAAGGTATTTTGCGCGCTCATGACGATGACGCGCAGGTCTTCCCGGCGTTTCTTGATTTGCGGCAGAAGGTCCAGACCGTTGCCGTCGGGCATCATGACGTCGGTGATTACGATGTCGCCGTCGCCATCGGTCACCCAACGCCACAGCGTCGCAGCATTGCCGGTCGTGCGCACTTCATAGCCCTTGCGGGTCAGGGCCTGGGTGAGGACGGTGCGGATGGCGCTGTCGTCGTCGGCGACCAGGACGGTGGCCTGGACACTCATACCCGGTCTTCCGCGCGCACAAGCGGCAGCATGACGTTGAAACTGGTGCGGCGGGGCTTGCTTTCCACATCGATGATGCCGCCGTGATCGCCGACCAGCTTCGCGCTCAGGGCCAGGCCCAGGCCGCTGCCGCCGTGTTTGGTGGTAATGAAAGGATCGAACAGGTGCGGCCTCAAGTCGTCGGGGACGCCGATACCGTTGTCGCGCACGCTGACCATCATCGGCAGATACATCCGGCTTTCGGATCCCGGCACGGCCAGCCGCACCCCATGTCTGAACGAGGTGGCCACGATGACTTCCCCGTCCGACTTGCCGTCCAGCGCCTCGACCGCGTTTTTCACGAGATTGAGAAAGACCTGAACCAACTGGTCGCGGTTTCCGAACACCGGCGGCAAGGACGGATCGTACTCCGCGGTGAACCGGACGCCCTTACCGAACCCGTTGCGCGCCAGATCCAAGACATGATCGAGAACCTCGTGAATGTTCACGTGGCCCCGATCCAGGACAGGCCCCTCGGAGAACACCTCGAACCGGTCGACAAGCTTCACGATCCTGTCGGTTTCCCGAATGATCAGCTGTGTCAGAGACCGATCCTCGGGCGCGACCATGGTCTCCAGGAGCTGCGCCGAGCCGCGAATGCCGGACAGCGGGTTTTTCACCTCGTGCCCCAGCATCGAGGACAGCGCGCTGACCGAGCGCGCCGCGCCCTTCTGAACGATTGTCTCGTCGATCTTGTTGGCGATCCGGTCCGCCTGCAGGACGAAGACGACGTCCTTCTCGGAATCCGAAAGCGGCGCGGCGTCTACGCTGAGAGAGTGCTGCCCAATCCGCGGCGTGGACACACGAACCCCATACTCCGTCATGCTGCTGCCTTGCCGGCGAACCTTCTGGACGAGCGACAGGATGGGATTGTCCTGGGGAAACAGGTCCTGGAGGTTTTCCCCCAACAGGGTCGCCTCGCTGCCCTGAAAGAACTGTTCCGCGGCCGCATTCAGGAAGGTCAGGTCATCATTGCCGTCGACAACGAATACCGGGGCCGGAATGGCGTTGAGGATGGTCTCGCCGGGAATCGATCTCGAGCGGCCGGTGAGCTTCGCCAGACGTTGGACAACTGTACTACTCATGCGGCGAGTTCCTCGACCTTGTCTGCAGTCTTCTCATCGGTACCCGCTGCGGCATCGAACAGAGCACGCACCAGGCCGCGCACGGCCGCCGGGTCCTCTTCCCGCATGATCACGTCCCGAAACCGCGCGGATCCGGGGAGCGCAGCGGCATACCAGCCCAAATGCTTGCGGGCCATGCGCACCCCGCGATAGGCGCCGTGGTGGTCCAGCATGGCCGCGTAGTGTTCCAGCAGCAGGGATTCCCTTTCCTCGAGCGAGGGCTGCGGGCCCGGCGTTCCGGTCCTGAACTGATGTGCGATGACGCCGGGCTGCCAGGGCCTGCCGTAAGCGCCCCGGCCGATCATCACGCCGTCAGCCCCGGATGCGGACAAGGCCGCCGCAGCGTCTTCATATGTTTTGATGTCTCCGTTCACGATCACCGGCAGGGAGACGGCGTCCTTCACGCGGCGGACAAACCGCCAATCGGCGCTGCCCGTATACTTTTGCTCCCGCGTGCGGCCGTGGACGGTAATCATCCGCACGCCGCTGGCTTCCGCCAAACGCGCGATCTCCGGCGCATTGCGCGCTTCGGCGCTCCAGCCCGTGCGCATCTTCACGGTCACCGGCAAATCGACGGCGTCGACCACCGCCTGCATGATCGAGGCGGCTTGTGTTGCGTCTTTCATCAGCGCGGAGCCGCAATACTTGTTCGTTACTTTCTTGGCCGGGCAGCCGAAATTGATGTCGATGATGTCGGCGCCCAGATCGGCGGCGAACCGTGCTGTATCCGCCATCGCCCCGGCATCGTGTCCGGCCAGTTGCACCGACATCGGTTCGCCGGGATGGGTTCTGGTCAGCCTTTTGGCGGTGCCTTCGGTATGGCGCAGGGCTTCGTTGCTGGCGATCATTTCCGACACCACCATTCCCGCGCCGAGGCGCTTGGCGATGCGGCGGAACGGCAGGTCGGTGACCCCCGACATGGGAGCCAGGATGACCGGCTCCTCAATCGTTACACTCCCAAGTGTGATAGGCTTTAACATCCGGAGGTTGACCCGTTTTTGCACACGGCCCCTGATGTGCACAAAATGTGGGCACACTTCAACTCTTTACCGGTAAAACCGGGGGTTTTTCTATGCTGAGAGGATATCCGTGACGAATTTCACGCCGGGATAGCCCAGCGCGAGCAGGAGCTGCACGGCAAGCACGATCTGCACCGCCTTCCGGCCGCGCCAGCCCAACCACCGGTGGGCGGCGAGAAGGAAGATCACCAGCACGAAGGCGATCAGCGTCAGCAGGCTCTTGTGGTCGACGTCGAGCAAGGAGCCGCCTTGCGTGTAGGCAGTCGCCATGCCTGTCGCCAGAACGGCGCCGAGCAGAACGGCGCAGCCCTGCAGCAGCCGGAACTGCAAGGTTTCCGCATCGACCATCGCCGGCAGCCTGCCGACAAAGTCGGATTGTTTCTTGCGTTTCAGCATCCGCTCCCGGAACAGGACGGCAATGCCCGCCAAGGCCGCCAGCGTCGCGAAGGCGAATGCGGAAACCGCGATCCCGATATGGACCCAGAACCAGACATCCTGACGCGCTGCCTCGACGGCCTGTGTCTGGGTCGCCGCGTCCGACAGCACCGCAACGATACCCAGTGGGATGCAATAGGCCAGCACCAGCGGGGCCAGAGCTGCGACCCCGGAAGAGACGGTCGACAGCGCCACGAAGAGGATCAGCGTCACCGCGACGATTACGTCCAGAGAGGCCGCGAAATCCAGCGCCCATCCCTGCCCCATCCGGGTTCCGAGCCATCCTGCCATCGCGGTGCAGGCAGCAAGGGCGAGAAGCCAGAACAAGCCCGTACCCGGCCTGCCGCGCCACGAAAGGATGCCGATCGGGAACAGGCTTGCGATCGCCGCAAGATGCAGCCAGAAGGGAGAGGTCGCGAACATGAAGGGGATATAGCACTCGGGCATGCGCGCGGCCATGGAAGAAGTCACAGGGATGCGCCGCAGACTTGCGGCGTGTAGTGCATGGACCGGCAAGACGCTTACAATTCGCCCATCATCGCCGCGCTGATCGTTGCTGCGGGCCGTGGCACACGGGCCGGCGGTGGTACTCCGAAGCAATACCGGACCATCGGGGGCGAAGCGGTCCTGGCGCGCACGCTTCAGGTTTTCGACCGACACCCCAGGGTTACGGTTATCCAGCCGGTGATCGGGGCGGAAGATATTGGGCTGTACCGGCACTGCATTCCCGAAAGCGCCGGCTTCAACTGTCCTGTATCCGGCGGCGCGACCCGGCAAGCCTCGGTCTTGGCCGGGCTTGAAACGCTAGGGGCTGCAGGATCGCAGCCCGACTACGTCTTGGTGCACGACGCAGCCCGCCCCTTTGTGAGCGAGGCCCTGATCGACCGGGTGATCGGCGCCCTTGAAGCCGGCCGCAGCGCCGTGATTCCAGGCTTGCCGGTGACCGACACCGTCAAGCGTGTCGCCCCGGACGGGTTGATCGAGGATACGGTGGACCGGACGTCGCTGCGCCGGGTCCAGACACCGCAGGGCTTTGCGTATGAGGCATTGATTGACGCGCATCGCGGTCAAGCAGGTGTCGACATGACGGACGATGCCGCCGTCATGGAAGCGGCCGGACACCCGGTCCATATTGTGGACGGCGACCAGGAGAACATCAAAATCACAAACCCCGAAGACTTCGAGACGGCCGAAGCCCGGCTCACGGGCGCACGCGCGCCGCGGACCGGTTTCGGCTTCGACGTGCACCGGTTCGAACACGGCGACGGCGTCATCTTGTGCGGGATTGAGGTTCCGCATACGGCAAGGCTGGCCGGTCACTCCGATGCGGATGTCGGGCTGCACGCCCTGACGGATGCAATCCTGGGCGCGATCGCCGAGGGCGATATCGGGGACCACTTCCCGCCCAGCGACCCGCAATGGCGCGGCGCGCCGTCGGACCGGTTCCTGGCGCACGCCGCGGATCTGGCTCGGCGCAAAGGCGGCGTCATCGACCATGTCGATGTCACCCTGATCTGCGAACGGCCGAAGATCGGCCCTCACCGTGCGGCGATGCGGCAGCGGATCGCGGGTATCCTCGGCCTCGACCTCGCCTGCGTCAGCGTCAAAGCGACCACGACAGAGCGCTTGGGTTTCACCGGGCGGGCGGAAGGAATCGCCGCCCAGGCCGTCGCCACCGTTCGCCTGTGACCCGGCGTCTCAGGACAGGACTGAGATGACGGCGCGCCCTTCCCTTCGAGACCCTGCAGTTTTGCTGGCCACCTGGTTCGGCGCCGGCTACTTGCGTCCGGCGCCGGGGACTTGGGGCACCGCGGCGGCGCTGCCCGTGGCTTGGATCCTGATGACTTCCGCCGGCGCGGCCGGCCTGCTCGCCTTGGGCGCGGTAACCTTCCTCGTCGGAATCTGGGCAGCGAATGGGTTCGACCGACTGTCCGGCGGTCACGATTCCAGCGAGATCGTCATCGACGAGGCCGCGGGCCTGTTCCTGACCTTGGGACTGATCGGTCTGTTCCTGCCTCTGGATCTGGTCGTTCTGGGGGGTGGGTTTTTGCTGTTCCGCTTGTTCGACATCCTCAAACCCTTTCCGATCCGGCAGGCGGACGCCGCCATCCCGGGCGGACTGGGCGTGATGGTGGACGACGCGCTTGCGGCGGTTTACGCGGCCGCGGTTTACTGTGTCGCCGTGGAGCTTATCGACGTGTGGACGGTTTCATCATGACGACACTGCCTCAGGATCTCACTTCATTGGCCGAAGACGTGCTGCACGCCTATGGCGTTAAAGACAGGATGATCGCAACGGCCGAGTCCTGCACCGGCGGCCTCATCGCCGCAACGCTGACAGCCGTCGCGGGGTCATCGCGCGTCGTCGAACGCGGGTTCGTTACCTACACGAACCAGGCGAAGAGCGAACTGTTGGGCGTTGATCCCGATCTGTTTCCCAAAGTCGGGGCTGTCAGCCGAGAGGTTGCGGCGGCGATGGCCGAAGGCGCCCTGCGTCACGCCCCTGTGGATGCCGCGGTATCCGTGACCGGTGTCGCGGGACCGGGGCAGTCGGAAATGAAACCGGCGGGACTGGTCTATGTCGGTCTGTGCCGCCGTGGCGCTCATCCGTCCGTCGAGGAGTTCCGCTTCGACGGGGACCGGGATTCGGTCCGGCACCAGACAGTGGTGGCAGCGCTGAAAGCGCTATTGCGCCTGATCGAAGAGGTCTGAGGTCTGCGGTTCATCCGGGGCCGTTTCATACAACCGGACGAGATCCCGGAAAGGATGCCCCTCGCGCTCCGCAAGCGGGGCCAGTTTACCGTCCCAGTCATCCGCGACCGAAAAGAACTGTTTCGGGTGGTCCAGTCGGCGCGACGGATAGGCGTGCAGTAGTTGGATCGCCTCATCCAGCCGCAACACCGTGGTGTCCTCCGTAACGCGGTCGATGAAAAACACTGAGCCCCGGTGCTTAAGCGTGGCGGCGAGCAGAATGCCGGCCACTTCCGCGACCCGTGGACTTGTTTCGGTCGTGAAATCGACCTGATCGAACAGCAATGACCGGCCCGCCCCGTCTACCAGGAAACAGAGCCGCCGCGCATCGCCCATTCCCGCCCCCGCGCTTCGTACATACGCAGTCACCTTCTGGATTGATATCAAGGCGTTGGGCGCGAAACATTCGAGCACCCTTTGACTGGCGAAATAGGTATCCAGCGCATTCGGCCGTGCATACCGGACGAGCGCCACGCTTTCCCGGACGCCATCCTCGTCGATCTCGACGCCGGCGGTCTGCAGCGCGGTTTCTATGGCTTTTAGGGTGCTCGCCCGCGGGTCGCCGATCCCGCGTTCGATGTTGTTCAGGGTGGCGAGGGAGATTCCGGCGGCTTTGGCGAGATCGCTTTGCTTGATGTTCAGGAGCGCGCGTCCGGCCCGAATTTGCGCACTGCTGATCATCCGCCCCGTCTCCTTCCGTCATCGACCTCGTGGATCGGATAACAGAAAATAGGTATGATGCCTAGCGTTCTGCGCAAGAAACCGGTTTAGGGTTTCACCGGTTTCTAGATCTGCGGTTGAGAGAGATGTTCAAGGCCAGATGTTGAGGATCGGTTTGAAACCGTAACGACGCATCAATCGGCCTGAGTCAGCCAAACTTCATTTGAAGTTAGCGTGATTGAGGGAGCGTGGAGGTTTCTCTATACAACGCATTCGCACGGGTCTCGAACGCGGAAACCATCTTTCGCACGGCCTCCGTAAACACGACGCCAATCAAGGCCTCCAAGATGCGGGATCGGAACTCGAAGTCGACGTGAAAATCGACCACACAGCCCTCCCCGTCCGGAAGAAACTTCCAATGATTATCCAAGTGTTTAAACGGGCCCTTTTCATAATCGACGTCAATCCGTAGACCCGGCCGGTCCAGCTGAACACGGCTTGTAAAGCGCTCGCTTATGCCTTTGAAGCCTATGACCAAATCTGCAACCAAGAGCGTGTCGGTGCGGCTGCGGATGCGCGCGGCGGTGCACCAGGGCAGGAATTCGGGATAGCGGCCGACATCGGCAACGAGGTCGAACAGCTGTTCCGGGTGGTATGGCAAATGCCGAGTTTCCGCATGGCGCGGCATCGAGGGACCCTTATGAGTTCTTATTGTGGGGGCTGGAACGCTATTCCGCGGCCAGCTTTTCCCGACGCGCCGCACGCAATTGCTGGAAGTCCTCGCCGGCGTGATAGGAAGACCGTGTCAGCGGCGAACTGGAGACCATCAGGAAGCCCTTGCCGCGGGCCATGGTTGCATAGCTTTCGAACTCATCGGGCGTCACGAAACGGTCTATCGGCGCGTGTTTCGGCGTCGGCTGCAGGTACTGTCCGATGGTGAGGAAATCGACATCGGCGGCACGCAGATCGTCCATCACCTGGGCTACTTCTTCGCGCGTTTCTCCCAAGCCGACCATGATCCCGGACTTCGTGAACATGGCGGGATCCACGTCCTTCACCCGCTGCAAAAGGGCGAGCGAGGTGAAGTAACGCGCGCCCGGCCGGATCGACGGGTAGAGACGCGGCACGGTTTCAAGATTGTGGTTGAAGACGTCCGGCTTGGCCCGAACCACGACATCGATGGCCCCCGGCTTTTGTTTGAAATCGGGTGTCAGGATCTCGACCGTGGTCCCTGGAGAGCGCTCATGGATGGCGGTGACGACCTGAGCGAAGTGATCCGCCCCGCCGTCTTCCAGATCGTCCCGGTCGACCGACGTAATGACGACATGCTCCAAGCCAAGCTTGTCGACCGCGGCCGCGACGTTGAAGGGCTCCATGGTGTCGAGCGCGTTCGGCTTGCCCGTCGTAACGTTGCAGAAGGCGCAGGCGCGGGTGCAGATCTCGCCCATGATCATCATGGTGGCGTGGCGCTTCGACCAGCATTCGCCGATATTCGGACAGGCCGCCTCTTCGCAGACCGTGTGCAGGCCGTGATCCCGAACAATCTCGCGTGTTTCGCGGTATTCCTTGCTGACCGGCGCTCTGACGCGAATCCAATCCGGCTTGCGCTGGATCGGGCTGTCCGGCCGGTTGCGTTTTTCAGGGTGGCGGTGCTTCGCCTGTTCAACGGGCTGTGTCATCTTCATTTTGTCCATCGGCACCCTGCAACGGGCAAGGCGCTACACTCTATTTCGAATGGTCAGCCGGCTGAATCCCTGACCTTTGCGTTTCAAATCCAGGCTGACGCTTTCGGCGATCGCATGAAGTTCCGTCGGGTCATGACCGGGATCTCCCGGATCCAACGGAACGTCGGTCACCACGATCACCACATGTTCCCAGCCGGCTGCCGTCCAGCTCAATTCCCGCTCGATGCGCACCACACCCGGATGCAGAATTTCCGCGAAGCGTCGCGACGTGCTTTCCACCGGTTTTTCCAAGACCCTGAAACTCCAACAACAACTGTCTAATGGGAGTTCCTAATTAGAGGGAAATCCAAGAAAGGAAAACATGCCTCTCGCTTACATGTGGATCACACGACCGTACGCATCAAGGACCGACTCGTGCATCATTTCGCTCAAGGTCGGATGCGGGAAGACGGCGTGCATCAATTCCTCTTCCGTCGTCTCCAGCGTCTTGCTGATCGAATAGCCCTGAATCAGTTCGGTCACCTCGGCCCCGATCATATGCGCGCCCAGCAATTCTCCGGTCTTGGCGTCGAACACGGTCTTGATCAGACCTTCCGGTTCGCCCAACGCGATCGCCTTGCCGTTCCCCACGAAACTGAACCGCCCGACCTTCACATCATGGCCGGCGTCCTTCGCGGCCTGTTCGGTCATGCCGACGGACGCAACTTGCGGATGGCAATAGGTGCATCCCGGAATCCGGCCGGTATCGAGCGGATGAACGCCCTTCAATCCGGCGATCTTCTCCACGCAGATGACGCCCTCATGCTCGGCCTTGTGCGCGAGCCACGGCGGGCCGGCCAAGTCCCCGATGGCATAAACGCCTGGTTCGCCGGTCTCGCACCACTCGTTGATCTCGACATGCGTGCGGTCGACCTTCACCTTGGTTCCCTCAAGGCCGATATTCTCCACATTGCCGACGATGCCGACGGCGCTGATAAGTCTCTCGGCGGTGATTTCCTGGACCTTGCCGCCTTTGTCGACCGTCGCGGTGACGGCGTTCGCGCCTTTCTTCAGGCCTTTCACCGATGCGCCGGTGATGATCGTCATGCCCTGCTTCTTGAAAGCCTTTTCGGCGAGCTTGGAGATTTCCGGATCCTCGACCGGCAGCACCCGGTCCATCACCTCCACAACGGTGACCTCGGCCCCCATGGTCCGGTAGAAGCTGGCGAATTCGATCCCGATGGCGCCGGACCCGACGACGATCAGCGACTTGGGCATCTCCGTCGGCACCATGGCCTCGCGGTACGACCAGACCAGCTTCTTGTCGATTTCCAGCCCCGGCAGTTCGCGGGCCCGTGCGCCGGTCGCCAGGATCACATTCTTGGCCGTCAATTCGGCGAAGATCTTACCGTCTTTTTCCACCGTGACCTTGCGCGCCCCGGCGGTGCCGCCGGCCAGCTTGCCCCAGCCGTCGAAGACCGGAACCTTGTTCTTCTTCAACAGATGTCCGACGCCGCCGTTGAGCTGTTTGGAGACCGCACGGCTGCGCGCCACCACCTTCTCAAGGTCGAAGCCCACCTTGTCGGCGGACAGGCCGTAGGCGTCCGCGTGGTTCATGTAGTGATAGATCTCCGCGCTGCGCAGCAGCGCCTTGGTCGGGATGCAGCCCCAGTTCAAGCAGATCCCGCCCAAATGGTTCGCCTCGACCACAGCGGTCTTCAAGCCAAGCTGTGCTGCCCGGATCGCCGTCACATAGCCGCCGGGTCCGGCGCCGATGATCACCAAGTCAAAGGATTGTTTGTCCATTCTCTGTCTCCTGGCCGTCGCGCGTCGGGTCCGTTGCGTTAGAGCATCAAGGCGAGCGGATCTTCCAGCAGGCCCTTCAGTTCTTTCATGAGTTTGGCGCCCGCCGCCCCGTCGATGCAGCGGTGATCGACGGCTAGGCTGATCGTCATCACGGTCGCGATGGCCACCGCTCCGTCCTTCACGACGGCGCGCTGTTCGCCCGCACCGACCGAGAGAATGCCGCCCTGCGGCGAGTTGATGATGGAGCTGAAGGACTTCACGCCGAACATGCCGAGGTTCGAGATCGAGAAAGTGCCGCCCTGGTATTCCTCCGGAGCCAGTTTCCCGTCACGCGCCTTCCCGGCCAGTTCCTTCGATTCCTTGGAAATCGTGGCCAATCCCTTCGCGGCGCAGTTCTTGATGATCGGCGTGATCAGACCGCCGTCGATGGCAACCGCCATCGCCATGTCGACCTGACTGAACTGCAGGATGTCGGTGTCGGTGTAGGCGACGTTGCATTCCGGAACGCGGGTCAGCGCCAAGGCGGTCGCCTTGATGACCATGTCGTTGACGGAAATCTTGTAGTCCGCCCCTTCCCTGCCGTTCAGCTGCTTGCGCATGGCAAGCAAGGCGTCGATTTCGACATCCGCCTGGATATTGAAATGCGGGACATCGCGGGCGGATTCGGTCAGACGGCGTGCGATCGTCTTGCGCATGTTGCTGTTCGAAACAGCCGTGTATTCCGGCAGGAGTTTGAAGATCGGATCGTCTTTCGACAGTACGCCCGCATCGGCCGGCGCAGCGGCTTTCGGTGCGGGGGCTGCCGCGGGCGCCGGGGCGGCGGCTGCGGGTGCGGCGGCGCCGCCGGATGCGATTGCCGCCTCCACGTCCGCTTTGACGATACGGCCATGCGGGCCGGTGCCCTTCACTGCCGCGATATCCAATCCGGCATCCGCCGCAATTCTGCGCGCAAGCGGGCTGGCGAATACCCGTCCGCCCGCCGGTGCCGCAGCAGGTGCGGCCGGTGCCGGTGCCGGTGCGGGAGCCGCCGCGGGCGCCGGCGTTGCCGCGGCCGGCGCAGGCGCTTCGGCCGCCGCCGGTGCAGGTGCCGGGGCGCCGCCACCGGACTTCGCGGCTTCCGCCGGGTCCTCTCCCTCTTCCGCCAGGATGGCGATCGGCGCGTTGACGGCCACCGCTTCGGTACCGTCGGCGACCAGGATTTTTGCGATCACACCCTCGTCAACCGCTTCCACTTCCATGGTCGCCTTGTCGGTTTCGATTTCGGCCAGAACGTCCCCTGAGGAGACCTCGTCCCCCTCTTTCACCAGCCACTTGGCCAAGGTGCCTTCGGTCATGGTCGGCGACAAAGCGGGCATCAGGATATCGATTGCCATTGTCTTTCTCTCCCTAGCCGCGGCCTGCGCCGACGGCGATGCGTTTTATCCTTGGTGTCTTAGCCCCGGTAGCAGGCGGCCTTGGCCGCTTCCGCGATGTCCTCGGGCTGCGGCAAGGCGAGCTTTTCCAGGTTGGCCGCATAGGGGAGCGGAACGTCCTTTCCACACACCCGCATCACCGGCGCATCCAGCCAATCGAAGGCTTGCTCCATCATCAGGGCCGCCATCTCGGAACCGATGCCGGCGAACGGCCAGCCTTCTTCCACGGAGACGAGCCGGTTGGTCTTCTTCACCGAATTGACGATGGTTTCGGTATCCAGCGGCCGGATCGTGCGCAGATCGATGACTTCCGCGCTGATCCCCTGTTCGGCCAGGGCGTCCGCGGCTTCCACGGCCTTGCCGACCATGATGGAGAAGGCGACGATCGTAACATCCGTGCCCTGCCGCACGATCTTGGCCTTGCCGATCGGCACGGTCCAATCATCGGTGTCCGGAACATCGAAACTCTGCCCATAGAGAATTTCGTTTTCCAGGAAGATCACCGGGTTCGGGTCCCGGATCGCGGATTTCAGCAGCCCTTTCGCATCGGCCGCCGAGTAGGGCGACACAACCTTCAGCCCCGGGCAGTGCGCATACCAGCTTGCATAGCACTGACTGTGCTGCGCGGCGACCCGGGCGGCCGCGCCATTGGGCCCGCGGAAGACGATGGGGCACCCCATCTGGCCGCCGGACATATAGAGGGTCTTGGCGGCGGAGTTGATGATGTGATCGATTGCCTGCATGGCGAAGTTGAAGGTCATGAATTCGATGACCGGCTTCAGGTTCATGAAGGCCGCACCCACGCCCAGCCCGGCAAAACCGTGCTCGGTAATCGGTGTGTCGACGACGCGCTGCGCGCCGAACTCGTCCAGCAGGCCTTGGGTGACCTTGTAGGCCCCCTGGTATTCCGCGACTTCCTCGCCCATGACGAAGACGTCGGCGTCGGACCGCATTTCCTCGGCCATGGCGTCGCGCAACGCCTCGCGCACGGTCTGTGACTTCATCGCGCCCGTCCATTCCGGTTCCGCTTCGACAACGGGCACGGCCGCAGCCGCCGGCACGGGCGCTTCCGCCGCAATGGGCGCTTCCGGCTGGGGAGCCTCCGCTGCAGGCGCCGGCGCGGGGGCCGCATCGATCGCGGAGGCGTCTTCGCCTTCTTCCAGCAGCAACGCGATGGGCGTGTTTACCGCCACGCCCTCGCTGCCTTCATCGACCAGGATTTTTCCGATCGTTCCCTCGTCGACCGCTTCCACTTCCATGGTCGCCTTATCGGTTTCGATCTCGGCCATAACATCGCCGGAAGCGACCGTATCGCCTTCCTTGACCAGCCATTTGGCGAGGTTGCCTTCGGTCATCGTCGGCGAAAGCGCCGGCATAAGAACCTGAATGGGCATGGAACTCCTCCCTCAACTTCATCTTTGTTACGGCCGGCGCTTGGGCGCGTCGGCCGGGACGCGCCGCACCGGGCGCGTTCTCGGTTCGTTATGCTTCGACCAGGATGTCGGTCCAGAGTTCGGACGGATCCGGTTCGGGACTGGTCTGCGAGAAATCGGCCGCATCCGCGACGATTGCCTTGATATCCTTGTCCACCGCTTTCAGGTCTTCCTCGCTGGCATAGCCGCCGTCGAGCAGGATCTTGCGGATATTCTCGATCGGATCGTGCTGCTGACGCATCTCGTTGACCTCGTCCTTCGTGCGGTACTTCGCCGGATCGGACATGGAATGGCCGCGATAGCGGTAGGTCTTCATTTCAAGAATGTAGGGGCCCTTGCCGGCGCGGCAGTGTTCGATTGCCTCTCTCGCCGCTTCCCGGACGGCCATCACATCCATCCCATCGACCTCGCGGCCGGGAATGCCGTAAGCCAGTCCGCGGTCGTGGAGCCGCTGACCGCTGGCGGAGTGACGGTCCGCCGAGGTACCCATGGCGTATTGGTTGTTCTCGATCACGAAGACCACCGGCAGATCCCAGAGGGCTGCCATGTTGAAGCTTTCGTAGACCTGGCCCTGGTTCATCGCCCCGTCGCCGACATAGGCGAAGGAGACGCGTTTTTCGCCCCGGTATTTGTAAGCGAAGGCGACGCCGGTTCCGATCGGCACCTGCGCGCCGACGATCCCATGTCCGCCGAAGAAGTTCTTCTCTTTCGAGAACATGTGCATCGACCCGCCTTTGCCCTTGGAGTAGCCGCCGATGCGTCCGGTCAGTTCCGCCATCACGCCGCGCGGGTCCATATTGCAGGCCAGCATATGGCCGTGGTCGCGATAACTGGTAATGACACCGTCATCGCCGGTCGCTTCGCCCTGGATGCCGGTCACCACGGCTTCCTGGCCGATATAGAGATGGCAGAACCCGCCGATAAGGCCCATTCCGTAGAGCTGCCCCGCTTTCTCTTCGAAGCGGCGGATAAGCAGCATCATCCGGTAGTCTTCTTTTAGCTGATCGACATTTATGTTGGCGCGTTTCGCGGCGGCGCCCTTTTTCGCGGCAGACTTTTTCGCCGCCTTCGTCTTAGACGGGGCCTTGGGCATGATCTCTCCCTCTCGTTGCTCATTGCCACAACGCCCAGCGGAGAAACTGCGCCCGTCGCAGCGGCAATTCGGCCACGTCCTGCGTCACGAAGCTGCCTTCGATCAGCTTTGCACGGCCCGTTGACCCAAATCAGTACTGGCTTATGAGGGGTTTTTCAAGGAAGGGTTAACCAAGAACACGCACCAAATGGTTGAGTCGAATTGGTATTACCAATTTAACCCTTTGTTTTTATTTTTAAAAACAGGCCTGAACTTTATGTCACCGAAAGGCGACTTATTGCCCTATTCCGGCGTCAGGATCATCAGATCATCGCGGTGCAACAGATTGAACGTGCCCCGAACCTCTTCGTCCAAGAGATCCAGATCCAGATTGTCCAACCGGAGAAGACCGGCTCTGTGTTCAACGGTTTCACGCTGCGCCCGCAGATCGTTCAGCGTCGCCTCGGCCCGTTTTACCTCTTGGCTCAAACGCGCAAAGGCCAGCAGTCCCCTATCCCCCTGAACCGTGTGATAGGAGAAGTATGCAAGCACGCACGCCCCCACGACAGGAAAGATCACCTGTCTGGAGCGCCGACGCAATTCATCCACGATGAACATAAGGGTAAAAAGACACGAAGCTGGAATCGCGTCAACAGGCAATATATTCAGTGTGTTACGTGATTTTCCCAGGCCTTGGAAAAACCCGGCAATAATTGCCTAGCCCGTCGTTCGTTCGTCGGGCTGAGTGCTGGATGTTGGGGGGTGCCCTGCGTCCGAAGGCGCGGCATCCGGAGAATCCATGCTTCCCAGGCTCAGCGGCAGGGTAAAGGATGCCACGGTTCCCCCTCCGTCCCGCTGCAGGAGGTTAATGTCCCCGCCATGCTTTTTCGCCAGCGATTGTGCCAAAGCGAGGCCCAACCCCGCGCCGGCATCGTCGTTGGCAACGAAGGAATCCTGGTGAAGCCTTTCGAACGGCCTTAGGAGGCGGGTAACTTCGCTTTCCGGTATTCCGGGACCTCGGTCGAGGATCTCGACCCGAACCCGTGCCGTTCCTTCCGGGGCGCAGCGGATTTCGACGGCCGAGTTCCGCGGCGCGTATTTCACTGCGTTCCCGATCAGATTCGTCATGATCTGGCGCACGGCCCGCTGGTCGGCGAGCACATCGAAGTGCAGACCCTGATCGAGCACCAGTTTTATGCCCATGGCGTTGGCGTCGCCCGATGTCATGCGCAGCGCATCGACGACCAGTTCGTTCAACGGCATCGGCTCGATGGTCAACGAGACCTGATCGGCCTCGTACTTGGCGAAGTCCAGCAGGTCATTGACCAGATGCAGCAGATGATCGCCGCTCTCGTTGATGTAGTTGGCGTATTCCCGGTACCTGTCATTGCCGAGGTCGCCGAAAAGCTGGTCCTTGAGAACGTCGGAAAACCCGATAATGGCGTTCAGCGGCGTGCGAAGTTCGTGACTGACATTGGCGAGCAGGCGGGATTTCGACCGGTTGGCAGCGTCCGCATCCATGAGGGCCTGATGGTACTGGTCCTTCACACGTTCGGCCCGGACATTCTGAGCATAGATCAGTCCGACGAGAACGATAAGCCCGACGACGGAGAGCGCGACGGACAAATAGAGCACGAGCAGCAGGTTGTTCCAGTACGAGAGGCGCATGTTGCCAGGCAGCGTTTGCACGGCGTCGAACACAACCTCAGACAGGCGAGAGGACGCCGCCGCCATGGTTGTGCGGACTTCGGACAAAGCGGCGATGTCGCCCCGCGCCGCACTTTGGACGACCGGTTCCAAGGCCCTGATTTGCCGCTCGGCGGCGAGGATCTTGGATTTCAGCCCCTCGAGCTTCATCAGGTCGTGCGCCTCGGGACCGGCGTAGAAAAGCGGTAAGCGGCTCAGGAGAATTTCAAATCGCAGCAGCAGGAGATCCCTGTCCACATCTTCATCGCCGGAGAAAAACTGCTCCGCCGCGATCGAAAAGCGTTGCGCCTCATGGTTCGCCTGAACGGCCATCCATTGTGAGGTGCTCTGGGCCCTGGCGATCACCTGCCGCTTGTTGCTGGTGTCATAGGCGAAATACAAGAGCGTCAGGAAGACCGCGACCACGAGCAGCAATGCCGGCAGCGTATAGGACTGTCCTGTCTTGAGAAGTCGCGGCTGCACCGGATTATTCCAAAATTTCCAAAGCGTTAAGCTGCCACACCATACGGCTTCGGACTTCCAGCGGGGCGTCCGTCGGATCGCCGTCCATCGGATAGATGATCCATAAGGGGCCCTTGTCCCGGATGGCCATGGCTTCGCCGTTCAGGCGATAGGCAATCAGGACAGGATACTCATCAAGATCGGAAAGCGGAATATCCGACCGGTAGTCATTGAGCGCCTTTGCCCGGACGGTCTTGCCATAGGCGCCGACGGCTTTCAGCAGCGCGGCCAAGGACACACCGGTAAAGCGCGTCTTTCCCGAAAGCCAGGGATTGGTCGTTTCGACCTTTTCAATGCCAAGGGCTTCCAACCCGGCAAGGTCGAAGCGGACCGTACTGTTGGCGTCGCCTTCCGCAACAGCGCCGGATACCGTCAGGATGACTTTGCCGCTTGGCGGTTGAAGCGTGCCCGCCGTCGCTTGCGCGCAGAACGGCATCAGCAACAAAAGAGCCAGCAAGCCTTTCAGCTTACTGATAAATGAGCGTTTCCTGATAATATCTGGGTGCCGCATGCGGTTGTCTACTATGCTCCGGAACCCATAATCAAGGTGATCTAGGTTAACGAAGATGCGATCCGATTTCGCGCCATGGAGGTTTCAGACAAGGCCTTCGGCCAAGCATCCTCTACCGCTAGACCCGAAACGCCTCCTTGCCTGCATAGCGCGCCGCCGGCCCCAGATCCTCTTCGATCCGCAGCAACTGATTGTACTTGGCCAACCGGTCGGACCGGCTTAGCGAGCCGGTCTTGATCTGACCGCAGTTGGTGGCGACCGCCAAATCGGCAATCGTGGAATCTTCGGTCTCTCCACTGCGGTGCGACATGACGGCGGCGAACCCGGCCCGGTGCGCCATCTCGACAGTTTCCAAAGTCTCGCTGAGCGTGCCGATCTGGTTCACCTTCACGAGGATGGCGTTCGCGCTGCCCTTCTCGATCCCTTGCGCGAGACGTGCGGCGTTGGTGACGAAAAGGTCGTCACCGACCAGCTGAACCGTGGCCCCGATCCGGTCGGTGAGGGCTTTCCAGCCCTCCCAATCGTCTTCCGCCATACCGTCTTCTATGGACTTGATCGGATAGTCAGCCACCAGCTTGGCCAGATAGTCCACATGCCCTTCCGCGTCCAAGTCCAGTCCCTCGCCTTTCAGGACATAGCGGCCATCCTTGAAGTATTCGGTCGAAGCGCAGTCGAGCGCCAGAACGACATCGTCTCCCAATTGGAGACCCGCGTCGCCGACCGCGCCGGAAATGAAGTCCAGCGCTTCCCGGGCCGAACCCAGGTTTGGCGCGAAACCGCCTTCATCACCGACATTCGTGTTATGACCGGCCTTCTTCAGCCGGCTCTTCAGCGCATGGAAGATCTCGGCACCCATGCGGATCGATTCGCCCATCGTTGCCGCCGCAACCGGCATGACCATGAACTCTTGAATATCGATGGGATTGTCCGCGTGCTCGCCGCCGTTGACGATATTCATCATCGGCACGGGCAAGGTCTTCGCGAAAGAACCGCCGACATAGCGGTAGAGCGGCAGCCCGGCGGATTGGGCGGCGGCTTTCGCGACCGCAAGCGACACACCGAGGATCGCATTCGCCCCCAGGCTGGATTTGTTCTCCGTGCCGTCCAGCTCGATCATCAGATGGTCGATCTTGACCTGCTCCTCGGCCTCCAGGCCGGTCAGCAGATCGAAGATTTCCCCGTTCACGGCGTCAACGGCTTGCTGGACGCCTTTGCCCAAGTAACGCGGGCCGCCGTCGCGCAGTTCGTGCGCCTCATGCGCGCCGGTGGAGGCGCCGCTCGGAACCGCGGCGCGGCCGAACGCGCCATCCTCCAGATGGACATCGACCTCCACAGTCGGATTTCCCCGGCTGTCCAAAATTTCACGGGCGAAGACGTCAACGATCGCGGTCATGGTCTGGTTTCCTTAACGGCGTATGGGAGGGAGGTGAAACGCGCCGATTGAGTAGGAAAAATTGCGGCCATGTGCAAGCCGGAGCGCGCTTTCAACCCGGTTCGACGGTAAGTTTAGCGTTTTGTGATGTATCTACTTTAGATATTGAGCCTCTCGCGAACCGCTTATAGTTAGGAATTGTCTGTTCTTGTTCCGGGGGTGCTCGTGAAAAAAGTAGAGAGGCGAAAACGCCGTGGGTTGGCGGTGCTCGGCGGGGCTTGTGTGCTGCTTGCCGGATGTGCGACCGGGCCAGATCAGCGCGATATTCAGGAAGGTGTTCTGTTCATCAATCCGGATACCAAGACCGAACAACATTTAGCCGATATCGATGCCTGCAACCTGGCCCGGGACGAGGAGAACCCAACCGGCGAACAAGCCGCCGTCGTGGCTGCCGGGCTACTGCTGGGAGGTCTGCCGGGCTTGGTGGCAATCGCCATGATGAACGATGAAAAAGAGGCGACGCTCTACAATCAGTGCATGATCGGCAAAGGCTATGAGCCGATCACGCTGGGAAGCCGCTTTGCCGGTTCGATAAAAGCCGACAATGGCCAGGACGACACAAAGGAATTGGTCCCGGCCATTCACGCCGCCCTCTCGGATGAAGAGCGGAAGACCTGGAAAGAGGCGACACTGGGCGTCGACCAAGGTCCCTACCAGAGTTATCTGGACACCTTCCCTCAGGGCGTGTTTTCCGTCGAAGCGAACCTTCGGATTGCACAGGCCGAATTGGCGGCGCCGATTGCCACAGAGGAACCGCCACTGAAGTTCGATGAGAACGGAAACCGTATCTGGCAGGTTAGCGGTGAGATCACAGACGGGGACTACAAAGACATGGTCGGGTTTTGCCGGACTGGGGCAAGGTTACGCGGTCGATTGATAGAAAAGGACGGACGTATTTCCGGCTTGGTGAAGGACGGATCCGGGCGTCAATACACGCTTGGAGGGGCAATCCAAGACAACGTCATGCGGTTGAAACACTCGAACGGGATAATTTGGCTTGCCAACTACGAACAGTCGGAACCGCGCGGAAAAATCTTCAAGATCGATGCCACGGCGACCAAGTGCGATGGAAAATTCTCGCTGACTTGAGAATCCGCCCTAGCACTCGAGGGATCACTCCGCCGCCGCCTTCAAGGCAGGCTTCGCAACCTCATCGAAAGCTTTCAGGGTCGCCAGCAGATCGCGGAGATCCTTGAGCGGCACCATATTGGGGCCGTCGGACGGGGCGCTGTCCGGGTCCTGGTGCGTTTCCATGAAGACCCCGGCGACCCCAACGGCGATCGCCGCGCGGGCCAGAACCGGCACGAATTCGCGCTGACCGCCCGAAGCGCCTCCCTGCCCGCCCGGCTGCTGCACCGAGTGGGTGGCGTCGAAAATGACGGGTTTCCCCGTCTGTTCCGCCATGATCGGCAGGCCGCGGAAATCGGTGACCAGCGTGTTGTAGCCGAAGCTCGCGCCGCGCTCGGTGACCAGAACATTGGCGTTGCCGCTGTCCTCTACCTTTTTGACGACATGCTTCATGTCCCAAGGGGCGAGAAACTGGCCTTTCTTGACGTTCACGATCCGACCGGTTTTGGCCGCGGCAACCAGCAAGTCCGTCTGGCGGCACAGAAAGGCCGGGATCTGCAGAACATCGACGGCTTCCGCCACCGGGGCGCATTGATCGGCGGCGTGAACGTCCGTCAGGACCGGGCACCCGTACGTCTCCCGCACTTCCGCGAAGACATCGAGCGCCGCCGAGAGGCCGACGCCGCGACCACCGCTCAGCGACGTCCGGTTCGCCTTGTCGAAGGACGTTTTATAGATAAAGCCGATCCCAAGATCGTCGGTTATCTCCTTGATTGCGGACGACATTTCCAGCGCGTGATCGCGGCTTTCCATGGCGCACGGGCCGGCGATCAGAACGAAGGGCAGATCGTTTCCGAAGGTGACGTCGCCGACCGAAACCTGTTGAGGTTGTACGTTCATGATTCCAATTCCTGCTTGCGGTCCACCGGACCGTCCGGTCGCTTTAGACCAGCCGCGACTGCTCGACGGCGGCTTTGATGAAACTAGCGAACAGCGGGTGCGGGTCAAACGGTTTGGATTTCAGTTCCGGGTGATACTGCACCCCGATGAACCAGGGATGATCCGGCAGTTCGACGATCTCCGGCAGTTCGCCGTCGGGCGACAGGCCGGAAAAGATCAGGCCGGCCTGCTCCAACCGGTCCTTATAGGCCACGTTCACTTCGAAACGATGACGATGACGTTCCCAGATATCTTCGGCGTCGCCGTAGACCTCGGAAACCTTACTGCCCTGCTTTAGCTTCGCATGATAGGCGCCCAGCCGCATGGTGCCGCCCATGTCGCTGTCGATGCCGCGCTGCTCCAACTGATTGCCCTTCATCCATTCGGTCAGGAGGCCGACGACGGGCTCGCTGGTCGGGCCGAATTCGGAGGAGTTCGCCTCCGCGATCCCGGCCATGTTCCGGGCCGCTTCGATCACTGCCATCTGCATCCCGAAACAGATCCCGAAATACGGCACCTTCCGTTCGCGGGCGAATTGAACGGCCTCGATCTTACCCTCGGCCCCGCGTTCGCCGAAGCCGCCCGGCACGAGGATGCCGTGCACCCCGTCCAGATAGGGGACCGGGTCTTCCGATTCGAAGATCTCCGATTCGATCCACTTCAGTTTGACCTTCACGTTGTTGGCAATACCGCCATGGGCGAGCGCCTCGTTCAGGGACTTATACGCGTCGATCAGAACGGTGTATTTGCCGACCACCGCGATCGTTACCTCGCCGCCTTCCGGTTCGCGGACGCGGGCGACGATGTCCGTCCAACGCTGCAGGTCAACATCCCCCTCCTCGTCCTCGCCGAGCAGGCGGAAGAAACGCAGCACCTCGTTGTCGAGCCCCTCCTGGTGGTAGGTGTTCGGCACGTCGTAGATCGTGTCGACGTCCAGTGCGGAGACAACGCGGCTTTCCTTCACGTTACAGAACAAGGCGATCTTGCGCTTCTCGTTCTGAGGAATCTCGCGGTCGGCCCGGCACAGCAGAATGTCGGGCTGAATCCCGACCGACAGCAGTTCCTTCACCGAGTGCTGGGTCGGTTTGGTCTTCAACTCGCCGGCGGCGCCGATCCAGGGCAACAGGGTGCAGTGCACGAAGCAGGAACGCTCCCGGCCCAGTTCGTTGCGCAATTGCCGGATCGCTTCCAGGAACGGCAAGCCTTCGATATCGCCCACCGTACCGCCGATCTCGCAAAGGACGAAGTCCTCGTCGGTGATGTCGCTGAGCACGAAATCGCGGATCGCATCGGTCACATGCGGGATGACCTGAACCGTCCCGCCCAAATAGTCGCCGCGCCGTTCCTTGGCGATCACGTCGGAATAGATGCGGCCGGTCGTGACATTATCGCTTTGCCGCGCCGCGACGCCGGTGAAGCGCTCGTAGTGGCCGAGGTCGAGATCCGTCTCCGCCCCATCGTCGGTGACGTAGCATTCACCGTGCTGATACGGGCTCATGGTGCCCGGATCGACGTTGAGATACGGGTCCAGCTTGCGCAAGCGGACCTTGTAGCCGCGCGCCTGCAGCAACGCGCCCATCGCCGCTGACGCCAACCCTTTTCCAAGCGAGGAGACCACGCCGCCCGTAATGAAGATAAATCGTGCTGACATGGACCTGCACACTACCCAAGTTTCAGCAAACGGCTAACCAAAAATTCGCCGTGCTGCGGCCGAAGCCGATTGTTTTCGTTTTGCTGGTCGGCGGACCGAGGGAATCCGCCGGTTTTGAGGACGGCTGCCGCCTATTCCGCTTGCGGCACCAGAGGTTGGCTGTCCACAGGCGCGGGCGCTTCCTGCGCCGCCGGGGCCGAATCGAGAATGGAACCGCCCGAGCGTCCGCCGCCGGCCAGAATGGCCAGCATCAGGCTGGTGAACATGAAACAGATCGCCAGGATAGCCGTTGTCCGGGTCAGGGCGTTCGCCGCGCCGCGGGCGCTGAACATCCCACCCATGCCGCCGCCACCGCCGCCGCCACCGCCGCCGATACCGAGCGCGCCGCCTTCGCTGCGCTGCATCAGAACCACGGCGACCAGACCGATCGCCAGAAACAGATGGATGATAAGGACAATGGTTTCCATGGTGGCCGTCTTTTTACTGAATAGGCTTCCGCCCAGCGGCTGCCGCCGGACGCGAGCGGGTTCTATAGGAAGCCCGCGGACTTGACCAGACGCGAATTCCGAATTCGCCGGTCAAATCCTGCTTCCCTCTTACATAAGGGCGTCGGCCGCGTCTGCAATAGCCAGGAAATCCTCGGCTTTCAGGCTGGCGCCGCCGATCAGTCCGCCGTCGACATCCGTCTGACTCAACAGATCGGCTGCGTTGCCGGGCTTCATCGAACCGCCGTACAGAACGCGCGCGTTCTGCAAACCGGCAGCGCCGAAACTCTGCGCCAGTTCTGCCCGGATATGTGCGTGAACTTCCTGCGCCTGATCGGGTGTCGCGGTGCGCCCGGTACCGATGGCCCAGACCGGTTCGTAGGCGATCACGGTATTCGCCGGTGTGGCCCCTGCCGGAATGGACCCGCGCACCTGTGCGGAAATCACCGCGAGCGTGTCGCCCGCGTCGCGCTGCGTCTCGGTCTCACCGACGCAGATGATCGCTTTGAGCCCGGCTGCGTGCGCCGCTTCCGACTTTGCGCGCACCGTCGCGTCGTCTTCATTGTGATCGGCCCGGCGCTCCGAGTGGCCAAGAATGACATAGCCGCATCCGGCATCGGCCAACATGGCCGCACTGATATCGCCGGTATGCGCACCGGACGCCTCGGCATGGCAGTCCTGCCCGCCGACAACGGTCCCGGACCCGGCCACTGCATCGGCCACCGTTTTCAACAACGTCGCCGGCGGACAGATCAGCAGTTCCGCTTTGCGCCCGGCGTTGCCCGCGGCGACGTTGTTCGCCAAGGAGACCCCGTCCGCACTCTGTCCGTTCATCTTCCAGTTTCCGGCGATCAGAAACCCCCGCTCATGCGCCATCGTCAGTGCCCTCGGCTGTTTGTGTTGCCCGATTTCGGGAGCGATGCAGATAGCACGCGTTCAAACCCTCGGCCAAGGGGTCTCATACACACGGAATTCTGAGCAAATGGCCGCTTGAAGCGGCGTGGGCGGACTTTTATGCTCCGCCGCCTTCGAACCTTGAAAGCCGTTAAGGCTGGGTTCATCTGAACAGTATCTGAAGCACGACGTTCCGGGAGTAGCAGGCATGCTCGCCTCGATGCGAAAATCCGCCACATCGATCTACGCCAAGATCTTCATTTTCGGCGCCCTTATCATCAGTTTCGGCGCTTGGGGGCTGGCCGACTATACCGGCGGTGTCAGCCAGGTCGGCACGACGGCGGCCTATGTCGGAGACGAGGAGATCTCGATCCGCCGCCTCGACCAGCTCTACCGTGAACAATTGCGGCAAGCGAACCTGCAGGCGATCGAGCCTGAACAGGCGCAGGCATTGGGCCTCGGCAACCAGGCGCTGGAGGGGTTGATCTCGGAAAGCCTGATCAATCAGGAAGCGGTCGGATTGGGTCTGACGGCCCCGGACAATGTCGTCATCGCCGAGATCCAGAACAATCCCACCTTCCGCGACAGCTTCGGCCAGTTCAGCCGGGCGCAGTATGAAGGATTTCTGCAGTTCTCGGGTCTGACAGAGGCGGTCTACGTCGCCAGCCTGCGCCGCGAGATCGCCCGGCGGCAGTTGCTTGAAGCGATGATTTCGGGTGCAGGCACGCCGTCTTCGGTGTCCAAGCGCCTGTATGCCTGGCGGAACGAAACCCGCAGCGCCGAGATCCTGACCATCCCGATCAGCGACACGCTGGAGGTTGGGACACCGGGCGACGCCGCGCTGCGCGCCTACTACGATGCCAACAGCGAAGTATTCCGCAATCCGGAGTATCGGGGCGCCAGCTACATCTATCTCAACGCCGAGGACCTTCAGGCAGAGGTCCAGGTGTCCGAAGAGCAGATCGAGGACGCCTACCAAGCCCGCATCGCCGAGTTCACAGTCGCGGAGCGCCGGACGATCCGGCAGATGCTGTTGGACGATGAAGAGACCGCCCGTACCGCCGTTGAGCGGGTGCGCGGAGGCGAAGACTTCCTCGCCGTTGCAGCCGAGCTTGCCGGGTCCGATGCCGACTCCGTGGAACTGGGCTCGCTTTCGCGGGACGAACTCGCCGATGAGGTTGTGGCAGCCGCCGCTTTCTCGCTGAACGCGGGCGAAACCTCCGAACCGCAAGAGGGTATCTTCGGATGGTTTGTGCTGCAGGTCACCGATGTCAGCGCCGGTAGCCAACAGCCTCTGAGCGAGGTCCGCGACACGGTGCGGAGCGGCATCGCCGGCGATGAGGCAATCGAAGTAGTCTACCGCCTGTCGACCGATCTGGACGATCAACTCGGCGGCGGAGCAACCTTGGAGGAAGCAGCCGCGGCGCTGAACCTGGAGGTCAAAAAGGTCGATGCCATCTCCCGCTCGGGCCAAACGCCGGACGGAGCGCAGGCGGATGTCCCTGCCCTGGGCCTGTTTTTGAGAACCCTCTATGAAACGGATGAGGGTATCGACAGCCTGCTGATCGAGACCGACCGGGACGGTTATTTCGTTCTGCGCAACGACGCCGTCGTCGAGAGCGTTATCCCGCCGATGGAAGAGATTCGCGGCCGTGTGATTGAGGCTTGGCAGCGGGAAGAACGGTTCAACCGTACGGTTGCCGAGGCGGAAGCCGTGAAGGCACGGATCGAGAACGGCGCCAGCATCGAGGAAGTCGCCGGGTTGAACGGCTACGACTGGGCGGAAGCGGCCGACATGACCCGGGACAATCCGGGCGCTGCGCGCTTGCCGGGCGAGCTGTTGCAGTCCTTGTTCGGCGGTCAGCAGGGCGACGTCTTCATGACCCGGACCGCCGGCGGATACATGATCGGCGCGCTGACAACGGTCAATGAAGTGAACGAGCTGGAGTCCGGGGCCGCCGATGGCATCAACGCGCTGGGACGTAGCCTCGCGGCGGGCCTCGGCACGGACATGCTGGCGCAATTGCGCAGCTCGCTTGAGGAAGATTACAGCATCCAGATCGACCAGGAAGTGGTTGATACGCTGTACTTCCCGTCCGCACGCCATAGCGGCATGTAACGCTCAGCGACGAAAGCCGAAACGCCATGCAACTGTTTCCAGATCCCGACGATTTCGGAAACCGCTACGCTGCCGGTAAGCCGCAGGTTGTCTGGACGCGGGTTGTCGCCGACCTGGAAACGCCGGTTTCCGCCTATATGAAACTGGCGGCGGGCAAGCCGAACTCCTTTCTGCTGGAATCCGTCGAAGGCGGTGCTATCCGGGGCCGGTACTCCTTCATCGGCGTGCGGCCCGATCTGATCTGGCGCTGCCATGGCGACAAGGCCGAGTTGAACCCGCGCGCGTTGGAATCGCCCGACCGGTTCGAGCCGGAAGACCTGCCCGCTCTGGACTCCCTTCGCGCTCTGCTGGAACGGTCGCGGATCGATCTGCCCGAAGACCTTCCGCCGATGGCGGCGGGTCTGTTCGGCTTCATGAGCTATGACACGGTGCGCTTCGCCGAGCGGATTCCCGACGAGAACCCGAGCACCTTGGAAACGCCGGACGGTGTCTATATCCGACCGACCGTGATGGCCGTGTTCGACACGGTGGAAGATGTCATCACCATCGTGACACCGGTCCGCCCGAATCCGGCGGTACCGGCATTCGATGCCTATGATGCGGCGGTGGCGCGGCTCGACGCCGCCTGCTCCGCATTGGAACGTTCGGTGCCGCTTACGGGCGGAGCGCGCGCCTCGGCTGACGACATTCGGGAACCGACGTCCAACATGTCGCCCGAAAGTTACAAACAGATGGTGGAGCGGGCGAAGCAGTACATCCGCGACGGCGATATCTTCCAAGTCGTGTTGAGCCAGCGGTTCCAGACGCCCTTCGCCCTGCCCCCCTTCTCGCTCTACCGCGCGTTGCGGCGGACAAATCCTTCGCCCTTCCTGTTTTTCCTGGATTTCGGCGGCTTCGGCAGCGGCGACTTCTCCATTGTCGGTTCCAGTCCGGAAATTCTGGTGCGCCTGCGCGACGGCCGCGTCACCATTCGCCCGATCGCCGGCACGCGCCCGCGGGGCGCGAACAAGTCGGAGGATCAGGCCAACGAGGAAAGCCTGATCAACGACCCCAAGGAATTGGCCGAGCATTTGATGCTGCTGGATTTGGGACGCAACGATGTCGGCCGTGTTGCCAAGATCGGATCCGTCGAGGTGACCGACCGGAACATGGTCGAATACTACAGCCATGTGATGCATATCGTATCGAACGTCGAAGGTGAAGCGCGCGACGGCGTCGACGCGTTGACGGCCCTGATGGCCGGTTTCCCGGCAGGCACCGTCTCGGGCGCGCCGAAGGTACGCGCCATGGAAATCATCGATGAGTTGGAGCCTGTCCGCCGCGGCGTCTACGCCGGGTGTATCGGTTATTTCGGGGCCGACGGGGCCATGGATACCTGCATCACGTTGCGGACGGCGGTCGTCAAGGACGGCACGATGTATGTCCAGGCCGGCGCCGGGATCGTCTATGACAGCGATCCGGATTCCGAACACATGGAATGTGTGAACAAGTCCAAGGCCTTGGTAAAAGCCGCTGAAGAGGCCGTGCTTTTCTCGATCGGCGCAAACTGACCCGTCTTTCTGCCTTGTCTAACCGCTTGGATTGGTTGCGCGGACGATCGCGCTGACCGGGACCAGTTGTATGCCCCGCTCGGCCAGCAAAGGGATCCAACGGGCCAACTCGGCGATGGTCGCGTCATGCGGATGCCCGATCGCCACCGCGATACCGCGGTTTCGGGCAATCTTCTCCGTCCGCGCAAGGGCCTTCGCAATCGCCTCCGGACGCTGATCGTGGTCCAGAAAGACATCCCGCGTGACGTTCGGCACCCCCATGCTGCGGGCCATCCGGTAACCGACGGTATCCTGGGTGGTGATCGAGTCCACATAAAGCAGGCCGCGCTCCCGCAGACTATCGAGCACCGGGCGCATGCCGTCGCTCCAGGCGGTGAAGCGGCTGCCCATGTGGTTATTGATCCCGACATAACCGTTGAACCGGCCAAGCGCCCATTCCAGCCGGCGCGCCCGTTCAGCGGGGTCCAGGTCGACCAGCAGCGCGTTCGGCCCGGGGTCGATGTCCGGATTGAGCGGTTCCATGGGCAGATGCAGCATCACTTCATGCCGGTTGGACCGCGCCGATCCCACCAGTTGGCGCAGGTTGTAACCATAGGGAATGAACGCCAGGGTCAACGGGCCCGGCAACGCAATCGCCGCGCGGGAACGCTTTTGGTCGATACCCAGATCGTCGATGATCACAGCGATCATCGGTCTCCCAAGATCCAGGCGAACCGGCACCGCATTGCGCATCCAGGCCGGCGCGCCGTCCCGTTGCGGCTCAGGCCTCTCTGCTTGTTCCGGCAATCGCGCGAGTTGCGGAGCTTGCGGTGCCTTGGCGGTCTCCCGGGCCGCAGGGGCGGTTTTGGCCGGTGCCGCGGCCACGGCCTGCTCCCCACCGGTGGGTTCTGCGACCGGCTGCCGAGGCGGCTCGGGCGGTGGTGGCGTCGCGACCACCGCCGCCAAGGGCGCATCGGACGGCACGGGTGGAGCGACAGGCTCTTCGTAGGTGTACTGCTTCAGCGCGGACTCCGACCGGAATACCGTGACCGGCAGCCCCTCTTCCGCGTCCGTGGGCTGGTAGTCGTAGAGACGCTCGGGCACCGCCACGGCGCTGACGGGGCGCGCCACGGGATCGGCCACCCAGACACCCAACCCGAAGCCCAGCACCGCGCCGCTGGCGAACACGCCGGCAAGCGTCGCCAACCACGCGCCGGCGCGCTGTTTCACACTGATGGTTTTGCTGTCCTGTGCCATGCCTGCGCCCAAGCCCGGTGCGCACTTTAGTACGATTCAAATCACTCTGCGAGGCGGTTTGCGTTACCAGCCGACTGCGGGTTTGAATGACCGCCGATTACCGGCTATGTCGATGCGAAGAGCGGATAACCGTTCGGCAAGACACAAAGCAGGGTTCGAAAGAGCGGGTCGGGCGAAAATGCTGGTTCTGATCGATAACTACGACAGTTTCACCTACAACCTGGTGCACTTTCTCGGCGAGTTGGGCGCGGAAACCGTCGTGCACCGCAACGATGCGTTAAGCGCGGCGGACGTGGTGGCGAGCGGTCCCCAGGGTATCGTGATTTCGCCGGGCCCTTGTAACCCAGAGAAAGCCGGCATCAGCCTGGCGACCGTGAAGGCCGCTGCCGAGGCAGGCATCCCGTTGCTTGGCGTTTGCCTGGGACATCAGTCGATCGGCGAAGCGTTCGGCGGAAAAGTCATCCAGGCGCCCTCCATCATGCACGGCAAGGTCGGCCGGATCCAACATCAGGACGGCGGCGTCTTTCGGGGATTGCCCTCTCCCTTCGATGGCACCCGGTATCACAGCTTGGTTGTGGACCGTCCCTCCCTGCCCGACTGTCTGGAGATCGTGGCGGAGACCGAGGACGGGATCATCATGGGATTGCAGCATCGGGAACTGCCCATCCACGGTGTCCAGTTTCATCCCGAAAGCATCGCCACGGAACACGGGCACGCGCTGTTGCGTAACTTCCTGTCGGTTTGTCCCGGCATGCCGGAAGGGGCGCGGGCGGCCTGACCCGTCCCGCGCGCACGGCCAAGAGAACGAATTGGATTGAGTAGGATGGACCGACCGGACTTCAAGGAAATCCTCGCCGTCGTCGCCGATGGCGGGACGCTCAGCGCGGATCAGGCGGAAACCGCGTTCGACATCATGATGTCGGGCGACGCGACCCCGTCCCAGATGGGCGGTTTTCTGATGGCGCTGCGGGTTCGCGGCGAGACGGTCGGCGAGATCACCGGCGCGGTGCGCGTGATGCGTTCGAAAGTGCATCGGGTTGCCGCGCCGGACGGTGCAATGGATATCGTCGGTACCGGCGGCGATGCGTCCGGCACGCACAACATTTCGACAACCTCGGCCTTCGTTGTGGCCGGCGCAGGCGTACCGGTGGCCAAACACGGCAACCGCGCGGCCTCCTCGAAAAGCGGCGCGGCGGACGTGCTGACCGCGCTCGGTATCGATCTGGAGGCGGATTTCGCGGATATCGAACGGTCGATCCGGGAGGCCGGCGTCGGCTTCTTGATGGCGACGCGCCATCACGGCGCCATGCGCAATGTCGGCCCGACCCGCGTCGAGATGGGGGTTCGGACTATCTTCAACATTCTTGGCCCGCTTTCCAACCCGGCGCTGGTCGACCGGCTGCTGGTCGGGGCGTTCGACCGGAAATGGATCGTTCCAATGGCCCAAACGCTGGGCAATGTCGGCACCAGCACGGCCTGGGTCGTGCACGGCGCGGACGGGCTGGACGAGTTGAGCACGACGGGCGCGTCCCATGTCGCTGCTTTGGCGGATGGCGCGGTCACGACGTTCGATGTTACGCCGGAGGATGCCGGACTGCCGCGGGCCACGCTCGCCGACCTGAAGGGCGGCACGCCGGAAGAGAACGCCGCGGCGGTACGCGCCGTTCTGGCCGGGGAACCGGGTCCGTTCCGAGATATCGTGCTGTTCAACGCGGGTGCGGCGCTGCATGTGGCCGGCAAGGCCGATGATCTGAAGCAGGGCGCGGCGCTTGCGGCCCGGTCAATCGACGACGGCAAAGCGCGGGCGGCCTTGGACAGCATGCTGTCCATCGTCGGCGGCGAGGAGAAGGCCGAATGAGCGATGTGCTCGCCAAGATCTGCGCGGACAAGCGCGACCATATCGCGGCGAAACGCGCCGAAGTGGACGATGCCGCGGTCCGCGCCAAGGCGGAACAGGCGCCGGCGCCCCGGGGATTCATAGCGGCGCTGGAAGCGAAACATGCCGACGACGCGTTCGCGCTGATCGCCGAGATCAAGAAAGCCTCGCCCTCGAAAGGCTTGATCCGGGAGGGTTTTGCGCCGGTGGCGCTGGCCCGCGCCTATCAGGCGGGCGGTGCGGCCTGTCTGTCGGTGCTGACCGACATACCCTATTTCCAGGGCCGGGACGAGTATCTGACCGCCGCCCGCACGGCGGTGCGCCTGCCCGCCCTGCGCAAGGATTTCATGCTGGACGCCTATCAGATCTACGAAGCGCGCGCCCTGGGCGCCGACTGCATCCTGCTGATCATGGCGGCGCTGGAGGATGCGGAGGCGCGGGACTTGGAAGCGCTGGCCCATACGCTTGGCATGGACGTCCTGGTGGAAGTGCACGATGCGGCGGAACTCGACCGCGCGCTCCTGCTGAAAAGCAAGCTTATCGGCATAAATAACCGCAATCTCAAGACCTTGGAGGTCGACATTGCGACAACGGAAGCACTGGCCGCGCAGGTGGTCGGCGACAACCGCATCCTGGTGGCCGAGAGTGGGCTCTACAGTCATGCGGATCTCGAACGGATGGCGGCGGTCGGTGCGCGGACCTTCCTGGTCGGCGAGTCCCTGATGCGTCAGGAGGACGTAACCGCCGCGACACGCGCCCTGCTCGGCCTAGAGGACGGACAGCGTCAGGCCTCCTGAACCGGGCCGACGGCTAACGAACGGATATCGATGAGCGACAAGTCAGCAGCAGAGTTCACGCATTTCGATGCGGATGGAAACGCGGTCATGGTGGATGTGTCCGGCAAGGCGCAGACCGCCCGAACCGCGACGGCCATCGGCCGTATCACGATGGAGCCGGAAACCCTTGCTCTGATCCGTGACGGCCGGGTGAAAAAGGGCGATGTTCTGACCGTCGCGCAGTTGGCCGGCATCATGGCGGCGAAGCGCACGCCGGACATCATTCCGCTGTGCCATCCCCTCGCCCTCTCCTCGGTCAAAGTGTTTCTGCGCTTGAACGAGGCGGAAAACGCCGTGGAAATCGAGGCGACCTGCAAACTCACCGGCCAGACCGGGGTCGAGATGGAGGCGCTGACCGCCGTATCGGCGGCGGCGCTGACGGTCTACGACATGTGCAAGGCGGTGGACCGCGGCATGGTGATCGGGCCCGTTCGTCTGATCCACAAGGCGGGCGGTAAGTCCGGCGAGTTTACGGCCGCGGAAGGAAGCGGCTCTTGATCCCGGTTGAAGAGGCGCTTTCCCGTATCCTCTCGGCAGTGCGTGTGCAGCCGGCGGAGCAGGTCTCGCTTACCGATGCGTTGGGCCGCGTGCTGGCGGAGGATCTGGTGTCTCGCCGGACCCAACCGCCCTTGGCCATGTCGGCTATGGATGGTTACGCGGTTCGCGCCGCCGATGTCTCGCAAGCGCCCGTCACCCTGGATGTCGTCGCGGAAGTTCCGGCGGGCGCCTCTTACGACAGTGTCTTGAAAGGCGGCGAAGCGGTTCGGATCTTTACCGGTGCGCCGCTGCCGCCCGGATCGGACACGATTGTCATTCAGGAAGATACCGAGCGCGATGGCGACAGCGTCAAAGTCCGCGAAAGCGCCAAACAAGGGGCCTATGTGCGCCCCGCCGGTCTCGATTTCTCGCAAGGCGAGGTTCTCCTGCCCGCAGGGAAGATCCTGAACGCCCGCGATGTCGGCCTGGCGGCGGCGATGAATGTTCCCTGGATCTTAGTCCGGCGGCGGCCGCGGGTCGCCATTCTCGCGACCGGCGACGAGGTGGTGATGCCCGGCGATCCGATCGGCCCGAACCAGATTGTCAGTTCCAACGCGCTCGCACTGGGAGCCGCCGTGCGGGTCCTGGGCGCGGAGCCGGTGCTGCTGGGCATCGCCGCGGACGACCGCGATGCCTTGCGCGACATGGCCCGGGGCGCGCAAGGCGCCGATATGCTGGTGACCACCGGCGGCGCGTCGGTGGGCGACCACGACCTGGTGCAATCCGTTCTCGGCGACCATGGGCTGGAAGTCGACTTCTGGAAGATCGCCATGCGGCCGGGCAAGCCGCTGATCTTCGGACGGTTGGATGAAACGCTGATGCTGGGCCTGCCGGGAAATCCGGTTTCCACGCTGGTCTGCGCCACGATCTTCCTGGCCCCGGCGGTCCGGGCGATGCTGGGACTGGATCCGGCCGCGACAGGCGACACATTCGAGGCGGTTCTGGGCGCCGACCTGCCGGAAAACGACCGGCGCCAGGACTATTTGCGCGCGACGCTGACCCAAGGCGAGAACGGCCAGCCGGTGGTGTCGGCCTTTCCAAAACAGGACAGTTCCATGCTGCGCCTGCTGCAACAGGCGGATTGTCTGGTGATCCGCGCGCCCCACGCCCCGGCGCTTGCGAAGGGCGCCAAGGTGACCTGCCTGCGCATTCCGACCAGCGCCGCATCCTTCTAAACCCCCGATTTTTGCCCCTGTTGACGGCTTGAGAGAACACAAGTAGAACGCAAGATATGTTCTATTTTTGTTCAGACCTGTTCCTTCGGATCGAAAGGATCCAGGAACAAAAGGGTTAGGTGGGGAACAATGCTGACGCGTAAGCAATACGATCTTCTGATGTTCATTCACGACCGGTTGCAGGACACCGGCGTATCGCCGTCGTTCGATGAGATGAAGGCGGCCCTCGATCTGAAGTCCAAATCCGGCATTCACCGGTTGATCACCGGTTTGGAGGAACGCGGCTTCATCCGCCGTTTGCCGCATCGCGCCAGAGCGTTGGAGGTTGTCCGGCTGCCGGAGAACACGGAACCGGAGGCCCTGCCCCAGCGGAACCGACGGGTCGAGAGCATCCGGCACCGGGAGCTTGGGACGCGCGGACCGGCAATCCGCAGAAGCGCGGATACGGTCCAGTTGCCGCTGTACGGGCGCATCGCGGCGGGTACGCCGATCGAAGCGCTGCGCGATCATTCCAACCAGGTCGACGTTCCCGTCGGCATGCTGGGCCGCGGCGATCACTACGCGCTTGAGGTGGACGGCGAGTCCATGATCGACGCCGGTATTCTGGATGGCGACACGGTAATCATCGAACGCTGCGAAAACGCCGACGAGGGCGAGATCGTGGTGGCCCTGGTCGAGGCTGAGGAAGTGACCCTCAAACGCTTCCGCCGTTTAGGAACCCAGGTTGGATTGGAGCCCGCCAATAAACTGTTCCGCACACAGATCTACGACCCGGGCCAAGTGAATATCCAAGGACGGCTGGTCGGCCTGCTGCGTAAATACTGACCCGAACCGTCAGCGCGCGGGCGAGGACGCGATTGAGGGCGCCCAAGGGTCCGGCGCCCACAGGCGGGAGCGCCCCGGCCGATCCACCATGTCCACAATGACCGCGTCATCCCGCAGGGTGAGGCTGTGCGCCCCGCCCCGCCACAGATCGAAGAAGTCTATGATATGCTCCGGGTTGCGGCAGAAGCGCTCGGAAACGGGGAAGGACGCAATCAGGATATCGGCCTGCCGGCAGTCTTCGGCGATTGACCGTGCGTCGTGGGTCACCGCGACCCTCCGCCCGCCCATGCTGAACACACAGCCGAATCCATCGCACCGGCCGTCCCTGCCCGGCCAGGCTTCCGGGGCCGGCCTGCCAAGCGCCGTCTGCCAGGTGTCGCGCACGAACCGTTGGCCGCGATCGGTGCTGTAAAGAACCCCTCCGCCCGGCGCGCGGATCATGATCAGGGTTCCCTCTTCCGCAATCAGAACGTCCGGTTCGGTCTGGATCGCGCCCAGCAGGATACCAAGCGCGACCGCCAGCAGCCCCCAGAAGCGCCAACGCCGGCGCCAGATCGCCATCCACAACCCGCCTGCCGCGATCAAGGCCAATGCGGGACCATCGAGGTTGGGCATGGTGAGATGCGCGGCGTCCCATCCGGCAACCGTATGGGCGATGGCCAGGATCGTCTCGATGCCCCATCCCATGGCGAACAGGAAGGGCGCCTCCAGGCCGAAGGGCATGAAAAGCAGCGCCGCCAAGGCGGCCGGCATCACCAGAAAGGCCATCAACGGAACGGCGATCAGGTTCGGCAGGATGCCGAGGGTCGCAATCCTGCCGAAATGGTGGAGCGCGAACGGCATGGTGGCGACGGAGGCGATGGCCGTGGTCAGTAAGACCCCGCCCGCATAGTGCAGTATCCGGGTGCCGGGACCATGATCCGCGCCCGTGTTGAAGAGGTGGCGGGCCTTCGTCTCATAGACAGCGACAAGAGCGATCACCGCCGCGAAAGACATCTGAAAGCCCGCCCCGACCGTGGCTTCGGGATGAAGCGCAACCACCACGACTGCCGCCAGCGCCACGAGCCGCATGGAAATTGCCTGGCGGTCCAGCAAAACCGCCACCAGAACCAGCCCCGTCATGATAAAGGCCCGTTGAGTCGGCACCGATGCGCCCGAGATCAGCAGATAGAGGAAACTGACCACCAAAGCGGTCACGGCGGCGATCTTCTTCACTGGATAGCGCAAGGCGAGCCACTCGACCGTCGTCAACGAGAACCGCACCACGAAAAAGACTGTCATGGCGACGAGCCCGAGATGCAGCCCGGATATCGCCAGGAGATGCGCAAGACCTGAATCCCGCATGGCCCGGAGACTGTCTTCCGACAGGCCGCTTCTATCCCCGGTGATCAGGGCGACGGCGATATCGCCGGTTTCTCCCGGCAAGGCCGCCCGGACCCTGTCGCCGATCGCCGCCCGCAATCGGGACAACAGAACCGCCGGCCCGGCCTCCTCCACACTGGGATCGACAACCGGCGTCCCGACCGCATAGCCGGTGGCTGAGATCTGCTGAAACCAAGCCCAGCGCCGAAAGTCGAACCCGCCCGGCAGGGTCGGACGGCCCGGAGGCTCAAGGACTGCCCGTACAGCGATCACCATGCCGGGCGCGAGGGTTTCCGCATGGCGTCTGGCAAGGCTGATGCGCACATGGCTCAACGCCGCAATGGCCTCTGTGTTACGCGCCGGTATGGGGTCGAGCAGGAGCCGCGCTCTGCTTTCGCGCTGCTCCACGGTCCGGATGGTCGCGACAATCTCCACGGCGCGGGAAGCACGGTCCAGCACCGGTCCGGCGACCTCCAAGGCCCGGCTGTTGGCGAGTTGAAAGCCGGCGCAGAATGCGCAGACCGCAAGCAGCAGGACGGCGATGCTCTCGGACCGGCGGCGGCTCAGATAGGCGCCCAGACCTGCCAGCACGGCGCCGGACCCGGCGATCCAAGGCACCGGTTCCTGGGGCGAGGCAAAATAGGCGGCGGCGCCCGCCACGACGAGCACCGGGCCCCAAAGAAGCCAGCGTTCCCGCTCTTCCAGCCAATGCGCGGTCAGATCCGACCGCATGACCGCCCCCCGCCGCCGATGGCGGCAAAACGTTTTCCCTTCCGCAGCGCTATGCTACACCGCCCGGCGCTCAGGTGAAGCGCCGAGCCGTTCCGGCCGCGAACGGCAAGATGAATTCCGGTAAATTGGAGGTCCCATGACGGTCGTTACCCGTTTCGCCCCGTCCCCGACAGGGTTTCTGCATATCGGGGGCGCCAGGACGGCGCTGTTCAACTGGCTTTACGCCCAGCATCATGGCGGCCGCTACCTGCTCCGCATCGAGGATACCGACCGGGCCCGCTCCACCCAGGAAGCCATAGATGCGATCCTGGACGGATTGACCTGGCTGGATCTGCCGCCTGACGGCGATGTGGTGTTCCAGTCGCACAACGCCGAACGGCACGCAGCCGTGGTCCACGGCTTGCTGGAACGGGGTAAAGCCTACCGCTGTTACTGCACACCGGAAGAGCTTCAGGAAATGCGGGAGACCGCCAAGGCCGAGGGCCGCCCGATGCGCTATGATGGGCGCTGGCGCGACCGGGACCCGGCTGAGGCGCCGGCCGGCATGGATCCGGTGATCAGGCTGAAAATGCCGCAGAGCGGCGAAACAACCCTGCAAGACCAGGTTCAGGGCGACGTTACCATCGCGAACGCCCAGTTGGACGATATGGTGCTGCTGCGTTCCGACGGAACGCCGACCTACATGTGTTCGGTTGTGGTCGACGATCACGATATGGGGGTTACGCACGTCATTCGAGGCGACGATCACCTGACCAATGCGTTTCGCCAGCATCAGCTCTTCCTTGCGTGTGGCTGGGAAAGTCCGACATTCGCGCATATTCCCCTTATTCACGGTCCGGACGGCGCGAAACTGTCCAAACGACATGGCGCGCTGGGGGTCGATGCCTATCGCGACATGGGCTACCTGCCCGAGGCGATCTTCAACTACCTCCTGCGCCTGGGCTGGGCGCATGGCGATGAGGAGATCATCTCCCGCCAGCAGGCGGTCGAATGGTTCGATTTGCCCGCAGTTGGGAAATCGCCCTCCCGCTTCGATTTCGCCAAGCTGGAGCACGTAAACGGGCATTACATGCGGGAAGCCGACAACGCGCGGCTTGCCGAGTTGGTCGGCGAACGGATCGGGCCTCTCTCCGATGACGCGCGCGCCCGGATCGCCGCAGGCATGAACGGACTGAAAGAGCGCGCGAAAACCGTTGAACAACTCTCTGAAAGTGCAGGATTCTACGTCACGCGTCCCAGTTTCCCGCTGGATGTGCCAAAAGCCGCCAAACTCCTGAACGCCGATACGGCCGTGCTGCTTCGTGACGCGGCAGAACATCTCGAGGGGTTTGCGGAATGGTCCGACGAACCTCTGCAGGAAACCATGCGCGGCTGGGCGGAGGCACGGGAGCTCGGACTGGGCAAGATTGCGCAGCCGCTGCGCGCTGCGCTGACCGGCTCCAACATCTCCCCCAGCGTGTTCGAAATCCTCGCCGTGTTCGGCAAAGAAGAGAGCCTGACGCGTATCCGGGCGGCTGCGGACTGGGCGTCCGGCCAGTAACCGGCGCTCGCAACGGCGGCCGGCCCGTTTCCGAATTCTGTTGGCCGAACAGACGGTTTACCGCTCTTCCCCCGACCTTCCAGATTTGCGTCGGGCGGCGCCAGCGCGTATAAGTACGCCGCGTTTGTTGCATTGCGGCATAGAAGATATTGGTCAGCGCCGGATGGCCCGATTTCTTTGGGGTGGGGATCCCGGCATAAGCGGATAAAGGAGGGTAAGATGGCAGCCGAAGGTACTGGAAACGGCAAGGATTACGTCACACTTGTCGATCACTCGACGGGCAACAGCCACGATTTGCCGCTGATGGGCGGAACGACCGGCCCGAAGGTTGTCGATGTCCGCAAACTCTACGCGGAAACCGGCCATTTCACTTACGATCCCGGTTTTACCTCAACCGGTTCCTGCGAATCCGAAATCACCTATATCGACGGCGACGCGGGCATCCTGCTTCACCGTGGGTATAGGATCGAAGATCTCGCGGAACATTGCAGTTTTCTGGAAGTCTGTTACCTGCTGCTGCGCGGTGAACTACCCAAAGCGGAAGAAAAGCGCGATTTCGAGCAGACCATCACCTATCACACGATGATCCACGAGCAGCTTATGAACTTCTATCGGGGGTTCCGGCGCGACGCACACCCGATGGCGATCATGGTCGGGGTCGTTGGGGCCCTGTCGTCCTTCTATCACGACTCAACCGATATCAACGATCCGCATCAGCGGATGATCGCATCGCACCGCCTGATCGCGAAAATGCCGACGATCGCGGCCATGGCGTACAAATATTCTGTTGGACAGCCCTTCATTTATCCGCGGAACGATCTTTCTTACGCGGAAGACTTCCTCCACATGACCTTCTCGGTCCCGGCGGAGGAGTACAAGATCAGCCCGACGGTTTCCCGCGCCATGGACCGGATCTTCATCCTGCATGCGGATCACGAGCAGAACGCGTCCACCTCGACGGTGCGGATCGCGGGCTCCTCGGGGGCCAACCCATTCGCCTGCATCGCGGCCGGTATTTCCTGCCTGTGGGGCCCCGCTCATGGCGGCGCGAACGAGGCGGTCTTGAACATGCTCAACGAGATCGGCCACAAGGACAACATCCCGAAGTTCCTGGAGAAAGCCAAGGACAAGGACGATCCATTCCGCCTGATGGGTTTCGGCCACCGTGTCTACAAGAACGTCGATCCCCGCGCCAAGGTCCTGAAGAAGAGCGCCGACGAAGTGTTGGCGGAACTCGGTGTCGACGATCCGCTGCTGGAATTGGCTCAGGAACTGGAGCGCATCGCCCGCGAGGACGAATACTTCATTCAGCGCAAACTGTTCCCGAACGTCGATTTCTACTCGGGCATCATCTTGAAGGCGATCGGTTTCCCGACCAGCATGTTCACCGTTCTGTTCGCCCTGGCGCGGACCGTCGGCTGGGTCGCGCAGTGGAACGAGATGATCACCGATCCGTCGCAAAAGATCGGGCGGCCCCGGCAGCTCTATACCGGGCATACGGAACGCGCTTTTCCGCCTATCGATCAGCGCTAACCGGTTTCATCGGAACGAAAGAAGGGCGGGATTTACCCGCCCTTTTTGTGCCGTCTCCGGTGACCCCGGTCAGGTCCCTCAACGCGGCGGGACCCCGATCTCGCTCAAGACAATGCGAGCCGCCTCCGCACTGGGTTGCAGGCCCGACGCGGGTTTCAGCGCCTCCATCCAAGGTTTGAGGGCCTCGACCTGCGCCCTGCCCTGCCCACTCAATAAATTGTCCAGGTCCGCGGCCAGTGCTTCCGGGCGGCAGTCCGACTGCAGACGTTCGGGGATTATGGGGGCCGCGCCGTGCCGAATGGCGATAATGTTCAGCAAACTCGCATAATCGACACTGACCATGCGCCTCACGATCCAATGGGTGATCGGGTTCAGTTTATAGGCAATCACCATCGGGGTTTCCGCCAGGGCGAGCTCCAGCGAAACAGTGCCGGACGCTGCCAGCGCCGCATCCGCCGTGCGCATGGCGGCATACCGGTCTTCCTTCTCGGTCACGATCACAAGGCGTGTCGGCCAGTTCTGCGCCAACCCGTCCAGAAGCTCCTTAAGGTGAGGCACCGCCGGCATGACGCAGGTCAAACCGGGATGCGATGGGAGCAGACGCTCGACCGCTTCCCGGAAGGGCGCGACATGCCGTGTGACTTCCCCCCTCCGGCTACCGGGCAAGACCGCGAGTAACGGTCCTTCCGCCGGGATTTGCCACCGTTGTCGGAAGGCGTTCGTGTCTGCCTCGGCAATCCCGGATTCGATTACCGAGTGGCCGACGAAGGTGGCAGGCAGCCCGACCGCGTCGAAATACTCCGGTTCGAACGGCAGCAGGCAAAGCAGATGATCGAAGTGGCGCTTGAACTTGTGGACGCGGTTGGCGCGCCAAGCCCACACGGTGGGGGCGACGTAGTGGATCTTCTTGATTCCCGGGCTGCGGATCCGGGTGACGAACCCATGCGCGAAGCCCGGTGAGTCTATGGTGACGACAGCATCGGGCTGCAGTTCGTCCACCGCCGCCGCCGCCTCGCGCATGCGGCCCATGATCCGCCTGGCATGCGGCAATACTTCCAAGAGGCCCATGACCGAGAGTTCCGCCATCGGGAATTGGCTTTCAAGGCCTTCCGCGATCATCAGCGGACCGCCGATGCCTTCGACCCTGATTGTGCCATCGGTGGCGTCCTTCAATGCCCGGATCAAACGCGCGCCCAGGGCATCGCCCGAAGCTTCGCCGGCGACGATATACAGAACGGGCGGCCGGTCCCGCATGGCCCGCTAGACCGTTACCGCGGCGATGAACAGGTTGAGGCGGTTCGCCGCCTCGATGGTATCTTCGCGGTCGACGACAATGGTTTTCTCCGCTTCGATGGCGATGCCGGCAAACCCCGCCCGCGCAGCATTTTCCACGGTCTGTTCGCCGATGGTCGGCATGTCCACACGGTCGTCCTGATCGGGTTTCGCGACCTTGATCAGAACCGGCCCAGCTCCCGGCCGCTTGAGCGCGCCGCATCGTTCGATCAGGCTGTCGGTTCCTTCAATGGCTTCGACGCCGAGAACGATCCCCTCCTGGACGGCGACCGCCTGTCCGACATCCGCCGGTCCCATGATCTTGAGGACCGAAAGCCCCCGCGCGATATCCTGTTCCTGCTCCGGCGACGGCCGGCTGCGGGTAAGTACGCCCTCTCCCACACCGGTACGGCCAAGAATGTCGGAAACGGACACCACGCGGAACCCATGCTTGTCCTGGAAATAGCCGGCGATCCGGCTGAGCAGCGCATCGTCGCCGTCGACCTTCCGGCCGAAGATGGTGAAGAACTTCAAAGCTTCGGCGTCCGGCCGCAGTTGAGCCAGGCTGGGACGGCTGACGCGTCCGGCCATTACCAGGTCGACGATACCCTCTTCCTTGAAGCGTTTGATCGCCTTGCCGGCCGCGCCAAGGCGGATAACGGCATGCGGAAAGCGCGAAAGACCGGCCAAGTCTGCTTGTTGCTCGATGGCGACGACGAAAAACGGGCGGCCGGATTCCTCGCACGCTTCGCAGATGCGGATGGGCAAGTCTCCGCCGCCGGCGATGACGCCTAGCTTAGTCGGCATGTCCGCTGCGGGGCTGCGTAATGCCCCTGGAGGAATCCGTCGACATGAATTCCACGATTTCCATGACGCCGCTGTTGCTGTCAAACAGCTTGGCGACGTCCTGGACCCGCTCGCCCATTGTGCCTTCGTCGGCGAACAGCATGCGGTAGGCGCGGCGCAGGTCGTGCACATCTTCCTTGTTGAACCCGCGCCGTTTCAGGCCGACGATGTTCAAGCCGCTCAGACGTGCCCGATCGCCCATCACCGAGCCGTAAGGAATGACGTCGTTTTCGACCCCGGACATGCCGCCGACCATGGCGTGACGGCCAATACGGACGAATTGGTGAACCGCCGAAAGGCCGCCGATAATCGCAAAATCCTCGACGACGATATGCCCGGCCAGCGTGGCGTTGTTCGCCATGATGACATTGTTACCGACGATACAGTCGTGCGCGATGTGAACGCCCACCATGAACAGGCCATCGTCGCCGACACGGGTGATCAGTCCACCGCCTTCAGTGCCGGGGTTCATGGTCACATGTTCCCGAATCCGATTGCGCTTTCCGATGATCAGGCTCGACGGTTCGCCCGCGTATTTCAGGTCCTGCGGAGGCGTTCCAATACTGGAAAACGGATATATCTCCGTTTTTTCCCCAATTTCGGTACGTCCGTCGACAACGACGTGGGAATGGAGCTTAACACCGGGCCCAAGCGTGACATCGGCGCCGACGATGCAGTATGGGCCGATGTCCGCGTCTTCGGCGACCGCTGCGTCGGGGTGAACAATCGCCGTCGCGTGAATATGTGCCATCAGCTATCCCGGATCATAGCGGCAAAGGTTGCTTCCGCGACCACCACGTCATCTACCTTGGCTTTGCCCTCGAACTTCCACACAGGTCCGCGATTCTGTTTCTTGGTCACGTGAATATGCAACTGATCGCCCGGTTCCACGGGGCGCCGGAACTTCGCCTCGTCAACGGACATGAAATAGACCAGTTTTCCTTCGCTGTCGGGGCCGAGAGAGGACACCACAAGCACCGCCGCCGTCTGGGCCATGCTTTCAATGATCAGCACGCCCGGCATGATCGGCTTCTCCGGGAAATGTCCCAGGAAATGCGGTTCGCCTGCGGAAACGTTCTTGATGCCGGTCGCACGCTCGTAAGGAACGTAATCCACGACCCTGTCCACCATTAGGAACGGATACCGATGAGGTATCCGCTGCATGATGAGGTTGATGTCGATATCGCTCGACACGTTAGATTCTGATTCCGCCATCAGCCGTTATCCCCGATTTTTAACCATACGGTTCAGCAGCACGTTTTTCCGGAGCCATTCCTTATGATCGCCGGCCGGCACACCGGCAAGAGTCGACCCAGCGGGAACGCTTTTGGTTATTCCAGACATTGCGGCAACGCGTGTGCCGGCACCAATCGTAAGGTGCCCCGCCACGCCGACCTTCGCCGCGCAGATCACGAAGTCCTCGAATTCAGCGCTGCCCGCGATCCCCGTTTGTCCGGCTAAAACGCAGTTATTCCCTAGCTTCACGTTGTGCCCGATTTGCACAAGATTATCAATCTTGCACCCGTCACCAATGACGGTGTCCGGGCCCATGCCTCGGTCTATCGTGGTGTTGGCGCCGATTTCCACATCATCGCCGATCAAGACACGCCCTGTTTGCGGCAGTTCGACATGCCCGCGCGGATCCATGGCGAAACCAAATCCGCGTGTCCCGATTCTAGCGCCGGCGTGGATCTGAACCCTTTTGCCGATGTCGCAGCATTCAAGCGAAACGTTGGGGCCGATCCGCGTTTCGCGCCCGACGGTCACCCCCTGTCCGATTACCGTGTTCGGCGCGATCTGACAGGCCTCTCCAATCACGACCCCCTCGCCCAGGACGACACCGGCGTCGATCTGCGCGCTCGCGGCCACTTCGGCGCTCGCCGCAATCACTGCACTTGGGTGAACCGCGGCGGTGACGGCGGGTTTCGGGTAAAAGGCCTGGGAAATCAGCGCGAAACTGCGGTACGGGGCCCGACTGACCAGGCAGGCAGCGGTTTCTGGGGCCATTTCGGCATCCGCCGCGCTCAACACGACCGCCCCGGCGGCGGTGTTGCTGAGGGCTTTCACGTACTTCCGATTGTCCAGAAAACTGACCTGACGTCCGTCCGCTGCGTCCAGAGGCGCCACGTCCTCGATCAGCATGTCGGCGCGGCTTGGGTCGTGAAGGTCGGCTTCCGCAATCTCAGCCAGCTGGCGAAGCGGAAAAGGACCGGCACGGGTGAAGAAGCGGTCATCGGCCATGCGTTTTTCTCACTCGCTGTCCAGTACGATGGCCTGGATGCGTTCGTTCAGACGGGTCAACGCCTCTTCGGACACGATCAAGGCATTGTCGACGTACGAAACCGTGCGGTCTTCCCGGGACATGTTGAGCATCAGGTTAATTCCGCGTTCCTGAGCGATTTCGCTGACCACTTCGCGCAGCTTTTCCCGGATCTGACGCCGCGCGGAAGCATAAAGCCGGTCCAACTCCTGCTTACGCTGCCGTCCAAGCGCCTGCAGTTCGGATAGTTTTTGCCGGAAGGCCTGCTGACGTTGCTGGAAAACTTCCGGGTTCAGGACGTTCTGCTGCGACAGGATTTCACGCTGTTCCGCCTCCAGCGCGTTCTGTTGCTCGATCAGTTGGCTCTGAAAGGCGGCACGCCGGCTTTCGATCTGCTCCCGCAGGCTTTGCCAGGCGATCGATTGGCGCTCCACGGCGCCGACATCGATCACGGCGATGACAGGTGCGGGCATCTGTTGAGCCCGCCCCGCGCCGGACACAAAGGCCAGGATCAAGAGAGCGGCGGCAAGCAGTGCCGGGATTTTCAGAGAGAGAGACACGCGCTCCTCTAGAAGTTCGTTCCGAAGCTGAAGCGGAAGAATTCCTCCTGATCGTGATCTTCCTTCAGCACGGCCTGAGAAAAGTCCACACGGATCGGGCCGAAGGGCGACGTCCAGTTGATGCCCACCCCGACCGAGGCACGCAGCGAGCCGGTATCGACCAGCCCGTTGCCGACATCGTCAATTTCCGTAAGGGTGCCGAAATCCGTAAAGGCCGCCCCTTTGATTCCGAACTCCTCGGGCAGCCCGATGGGGAAGATGACCTCCACCGATCCCCGTGCGATCTGCTGACCACCCAGTGCGTCCTGATCGGCCACAGAGAGGTCGCGCGGTCCGACGCCCGCGCCTTCGAAACCGCGCAACGAGTCGCCGCCCAGGAAGAACCTGTCGGTGATCCGGACATCGTCGTCGAGACCGACGATGTACCCTACCTCGCCGCTGACAATGCCGAGGATATCGTCGGTAATGGGCTGAAAATAGCGGCCTTCCAACGTCGTGCGCAGGAACTGGACATTGCCCCCAAGTCCCGCCACCTCCGTCCCGAAGGTGGTGATATAGCCGTCCGTCGTATCGACACGGCTGTTGCGCTGGTCAAGCGTCAGCGCCTGCCCGATGATTGAACGCGTCGATTCGCCTTCCTGATCGCGGATAATCCGGCTCGCATCCGCGTCCACATCCGTGATCTCGGTCCGCTCAAGGCGGTAGAAGACGGACTGCCGCCAGCTTTCATTGATGTCGTAGCCGACGCGCAGAGCGCCGCCGGTTTCCACCAAATCGAACGAGCTTTCGTCCTGGTTGTCGATGATCCTGTGGAACAGATCGATGCCGCCGGACAAGTCCCGGTCGAGGAAGTAGGGTTCCGTGAAGCTGAAGTCGAAACCGGACTCTTCCTGGGCCAGCGTGACCGAGGCGCGAATGTCCTGGCCGCGCCCAAGCAGGTTGCGTTCGGCGATGCCGATTTCGGCCAATGCGCCCGCCGCCGTGGAAAAGCCTGCGCCGAGCGTCACTTCCCCGGTCGACTGCTCCGTGACGTCGACCTCGATGACGGTACGGTCCGGGGTCGATCCCGGCACGTTGTTCACATCCACGTTGCTGAAGAAGCCGAGAGCCCGCAGACGGTCCCGGCTCCGGCGAAGACGGGACGAGTTGAAGGCGTCGCCCTCGACCAGCAGGAATTCCCGCCGCAGCACACGGTCCAGGGTTCGAACATTGCCGCGAATGTCGACGCGTTCGACATAGACTTTCGGCGCTTCGCCGATCTCGAACGTCAGATCGATGGTCCGGGCTTCCGGGTCGCGTTCGACACGGGGACGCACATCGACAAAGGCGTAGCCCTGTTCGCCGACAGCGTCGGTCAGGGCCAGAATCGAATCGTCAACCGCGTCCGCATCGTAATAGTCGCCCTCGTCCAGTTCGACAACTTCCATGAGCGGTTCGGCCTCGACGTCGGCGATTTCGGAGGTGACGTTGAAACTTCCGAACGCGAACCGTTCGCCTTCTTCCAGCGTGACCGTGATGAAGAAGCTCTCGCGATCCTCGCTCAGTTCCGCAACCGCCGAGACCACGCGGAAATCCACGAAACCGTTCGCCAGATAGTGCCGGCGCAACAGTTCCCGGTCGAAGGTCAGGCGATCGGGGTCATAGGTATCGTTGCTGCTGAGAAACCGGTACCAGACCGACTCCTTGGTGGCGATCACGCCGCGCAGTTCGCTGTCGGAAAAGAAGTCGTTGCCGATAAAGCCGATCTTTTCGATATCCGTCACCGGTCCTTCGGAAATCTCGAACACCAGGTCGACGCGGTTCTGTTCGAGTTGAATGACCTTGGGCTCCACGGTCGCGGCAAAACGTCCGCTGCGGCGGTAGACCTCCAACACCCGGCGCACGTCGTTCTGCACGCGGGTGCGGGTGTAGACGACCCGCGGACGCAACTGCACTTCCGCTTCCAGCGCTTCATCGTCGATTCGCCGGTTTCCCTCGAACGCGATGCGGTTGATGATCGGGTTTTCGACCACCCGCACGATCAGGGCGCTGCCTTCCGGTCGGATCGTAACGTCGGCGAAGAGGCCCGTCGCAAACAGTGTTTTCAAGGACCTGTTGATGGCGGCCGGATCGAACGGGTCGCCTTCCTTGACCGCCAGATAGGTCAGCACCGTTTCCGCTTCGATGCGCTGCGCGCCCTCGACGATGACTTCTTCGATAACCGGGGCGCCGGGACGCGCAGGCTGGGGCCTCGCCGGGGCCGGCGCCGGAGCCGGCGTGGCGGGTTGCGGTGGAATGATGGTTTGGACTTGGGCGCTTCCGGCGTTCGGCATCAGGACGGAAAAGGCCGAAAGAACAACGGCGAATAGCACGACGGGCGCCGGCCAAAGGGCATGGCGATCCGGTATTTTATTCTGTGCCGCCATCAATGCGAAACCTTTGGACCCACAAGTAACCGCTCTGTCTGTTATTTCAGAGCGTCAATCTAATCAAGTCGTTGACCGTGACGAATATCATGAGACTAAGCAGCAAGGCCAATCCAATTCTTAGACTGTATTCCTGCGCTTTTTCTCCGAGCGGTTTTCCGCGCACGGCCTCGATGGCATAGAACAGCAGGTGCCCGCCGTCCAGGACCGGGATGGGGAACAGGTTGATCAGCCCCAGATTAATCGAAATGAAGGCGGTGAACAGGATCAGCGCCACGAAGCCGTATTGCGCGAATTCGTTCGACATGACGGCAATCAGGATCGGACCGCCGAGTTCGTCCGTACTGCGGTTACCGACCACCAACTCGCCCAAGGAAACCAGAATCTCTTCGGTCCGCTGCCAGGTTTGAGCGGGCGCCTTCCAGAGTATCTCGACGGCGCCGACCGGCTCATAGACCGGTCCGGGACCGCGCACGCCCAGCTGATAGACGGTGGCGCTGGTGCCGTCGGGCTGGTCCACGGTGACTTCGCGGGGCGATACGGGGATCTGCATCACGGTCCCGTCGCGGTCGACCGTCACCTTGAGCTCCCTACCCTCGCTCTGCGTGACGGCGTCGCGAAGATCGGAAAAGGCGGCGATATCGGCTTCATCGATCTTCAGAAAACGGTCGCCTGGCTGAAATCCAGCCTCTGCCGCCGGCGAGTTTTCCACCACCCCGCCGATACCGGCCTCCAGGAAGTCCTGCTGCTTCGGTTCGCCGACCGCCGCCAGCATCACCGCATAGACGAAGATAGCGAACACGAAGTTGGCCATCGGTCCGGCGGCGACGACCGCGCTGCGCTGTGCAAGCGTCTTGTGCGAAAAAGAGACGGCCCTTTGCTCCGGCGTCATTTCCGCCGGCGCGCCCGCTTCGTTCGGCAAGGAATGTTCACCGAACATTTTCACATAACCGCCCAGCGGCAGCAGACTGAATTTCCAGCGCGTTCCGTGACTGTCGGTCCAGCCGAACAGTTCCCGTCCGAAACCGATCGAGAAGGTCTCGACCCGAACCCCGCACCAGCGCGCGACCAGATAATGTCCAAGTTCATGCACGAACACGACGACGCACAGCACCAGGACAACTGCGCCGTACCCGAACGATCCTATGACTTCGTCAATTCCGCCCATGAATTCTCGATCCAATCCTCTAAAGCGCGCGCCGCTGCGGCGATCCCGCGCGGCGTGCGATCAACTCGTGTGTTTTCGCCCGGGCCTCCCGGTCCGCGTGAATGGCGTCGTCCAGCACCCGAACAGGCTGGATAGAGGCCTCTTCAAGGACCGTTTCGGTGACCGCTACGATGTCCAGGAAGCGGATTTTGTCCTCCAGGAAATAGGCGACCGCGACCTCGTTCGCCGCGTTCAGCAGAGTTGGGGCCGATCCGCCGGTCTTCAAGGCTTGACGGGCGAGAGAAAGCGAGGGGAACGCCGCATGATCGGGTTCCGAAAAAGTCAGGTCGCTCAAAGCGGTGAATTCCAACCGGCAATCGGGAAAATGAAGCCGTTTTGGCCAGGCCAGCGTATGGGCGATCGGGATCCGCATATCCGGGCTGCCCAACTGCGCCAGTACGGACCCGTCATGATACTGGACCATGGAATGAATGATCGACTGCGGGTGCACGACGACGTCGATGCGTTCCTCCGGCAGACCGAACAGATGGTGCGCCTCAATGATCTCCAACCCCTTGTTCATCATCGTGGCGGAGTCGATCGATATCTTTGCGCCCATGTCCCAGTTCGGATGCGCCAGCGCCTGTTCGCGTGTTACGCCGGCCATCTTTTCCCGTGCCCAGCCCCGGAACGGACCGCCGGACGCGGTGAGAATCAGCTTCTCGACCCCGTCGCGGTTGTGCTCCTCCAGGACCTGGAAGATCGCGTTATGTTCGGAATCTGCCGGCAAGAGCGTGGCCTTGGAGCGCCGCGCGGCCGTCATCACGATGTCGCCGGCGCAGACAAGGCATTCCTTGTTCGCTATCGAGACCATGGCGCCGCGTTCCACGGCAGCCAGGGTCGGGGCAAGGCCCGCGGCCCCGACGATCGCGGCCATGACCCAGTCGGATTGCCGTCGGCCGGCCTCTACCATGGCCTCGGCCCCGGCAGCCAGTTCCGTCCGTCCTGTCCCAACAGCGTCTTTCAGCGCGCCGTAAAGGGCCGGGTCGCCGATAACCGCGAACGCCGGATCGAACGCGCGAATTTGTTCTGCAAGACCGTCGACATTGCTGTAGGCTGTCAAAACCGCCACGTCGTAAGCGTTCGGGTCCTTACGCACCAGGTCGAGCGTGCTTCGGCCCACGGATCCTGTGGACCCCAGGATCGTCAGGCTGCGCGGCCTTTCCGTCGTCATCCCTGCCCCTTCATCGCCATGCCGGCATGTCCATTAACGGCATCAGGGCAAGCATCGCGGCCAACGCCGGAACCGCGGCGAGGAAACCGTCCAACCTGTCGAACACACCGCCATGGCCCGGGATCATGTTGCCTGAGTCTTTAATCCCGGCCCGGCGCTTCAGCCAGGATTCGAACAGATCGCCGATTTGGGAGGCAACGCTCAGCAGCACGACCATCGGGAGCAAAACGGCGACGGTCGCATCATAGACGATACCGAACAGAACCGCCGCGGCCATGCTGGCGGCCAAGGCCCCGATTGCGCCTGACCAGGTCTTCGCCGGGCTGATCATCGGCGCCAGCTTGGGCCCGCCCATAAGACGGCCGGTGATATAGGCGCCGACATCGGTGGTGACGACGATGCTCAGCAATAGAACCCAGACCGGCCAGCCGTCGGGATGGGCGCGCAGCCAGATGGCCGAAACACCGGAGCCGGCCAGATACAGAACCAGCACCGGGGCAAGCCAGGTCAGCCGCCGGGCCACGGAAAGGCCCAGCCCCAGCACGACAAGCGCGCATCCCGCGGTTGCCAAGAACCCGGTCGTTACGTCAGTCGCGATTTCGGCCACGGGCGGAATCATGATTGCCAGGATCAGCAACCACCGCACCGGGTCGCCCGCCCGCAGACCGCACATCGCCCCGGCCTCCCAGGCGAGCAGCCCGGTTATCAGGACGACGGCTGTGTCGAAAACCGGTCCGCCCAGCCATACGGCCGCAAACGCGGCCGGTAACATCACGGCTGCGGAGAGAAGGCGAATACCGAGGTCGCGAAACGGGCTAGCGTGTGCCTGTAGTTGCACCATACCGCCGCTCGCGCCGGCCGAATTCCGTAATGGCTTCGGCCAGGTCTTGCCGGTTGAATTCCGGCCAAAACTTTTCAATGAACAGGAACTCGCTGTAGGCGCATTCCCAAAGCAAGAAGTTGCTGATGCGGTTCTCACCGCTGGTCCGGATGATCAGGTCCGGATCCGGGATGCCCGAAGTATCCAGATGCGCGGCGAACACGTCCTCATCGATCGCCTCCGGGCGGATCAGCCCCAAAGCCGCCGATTTCGCGAGCTTTCGGGCGGCGGCGGCGATGTCCTGACGGGCCCCGTAGCTCAGTGCCAGAACGAGCATCATGCCATCGTTTCCCGCCGTGGTCTCTTCCGCGTCCTCGGCAAGGCGAACGATGTCGTCGTCAAGCCGGGAGCGATCCCCGACGATACGGAAACGCAACCCCTTCGCGTGCAGTTCGGCGAGTTCGGATTTCAGATACCGGCGAAGCAGGTTCATCAACTCCCCGACTTCGTCCATCGGACGACGCCAGTTCTCCGACGAAAACCCGAACAAGGTCAAATATTCGACACCCAGTTCGGCCGCGCCTTCTACAGCCTCGCGGACCGCGTTCACGCCCCGCCGGTGCCCTTCGATCCGCAACAGCCCCCGCGCGCCGGCCCAACGGCCATTGCCGTCCATGATGATAGCAACATGACGGGGCAGTTTTGCGCTCTCTGACAAGGTGGACATCGGCAAATTCTCTCGCGGATGAGGATCAGGCAGGTCGCCTAAACCTGCATAATTTCTTCTTCTTTTTGCGCCAGTGCCTCGTCGATCTTGGATACGTGCTCGTCCGTCATCTTCTGGACCTGATCGGACTGACGATGCATGTCGTCCTGACCGATATCGCCGTCCTTTTCCGCCTTCTTCAACGCTTCCAGGCCGTCGCGCCGCACATTGCGCACCGCAATACGGGCCTGCTCGGCGTATTTGCCCGCTACCTTGCTGAGTTCGACGCGGCGTTCCTCGTTCAATTCGGGAATCGGCACCCGGATGACGGTTCCTTCCGTCTGCGGGTTCAGACCCAGGCCGGATTCCAGAATCCCCTTTTCAACCGCCTTGGTGACGCCCTGATCCCAGACCTGCACACTCAACATACGCGGTTCGGGAACACTGACTCCCGCAACTTGCTTTAAAGGAACCGTTCCACCATAGGCATTTACGACGACATCTTCGAGCAAACTCGGAGAAGCCCGGCCGGTCCGCAGACCGCCGAATTCGCGCGAGAGGGCCTCCAATGCGCCATCCATGCGCCTTTTTAGATCCTTCATGTCAAAACTGGACATTTTTCGACCTCCGACAGCTCCCAGACATTCTTATTTTGCGGGCCGTTCAGACCCCCGCCGACTAGGCGGCAACTATCGTATACCGCCCATCACCGCGCAACACCTTGGCGAAACTGCCGGCTTCCTGAATCGAGAAAACGACGATGGGGATGCCGTTGTCCCGACTTAGCGCGATGGCGGACGCATCCATGACCTTCAGGTCGCGCGACAAAACATCCATGTAACCAAGCCGCTCATAGCGTTTTGCGTCCGGATTCTTCATCGGATCCGAATCGTAGACGCCGTCCACCTTCGTCCCCTTCATCATAGCGTTGCAGTCCATTTCGGAGGCCCGCAGCGCTGCCGCTGTGTCGGTCGTGAAGAACGGGTTGCCTGTCCCCGCGGCGAAGATCACCACCCGGCCTTTTTCCATGTGCCGAACGGCGCGGCGCCGGATGTAGGGCTCGCAGACCGATTGCATGGGGATTGCCGACAGAACGCGGGTCTGGACCCCTGCCCGTTCCAGCGCGCTTTGCATGCCAAGCGCATTCATGACCGTCGCCAGCATGCCCATATAGTCGGCGGTGGTGCGCTCCATTCCGCTGGCGGCGGCAGAGACGCCCCGGAATATGTTTCCCCCGCCGATTACAAGGCAGACCTGAACGCCTGTATCGACCGCTTCCTTAACCTCGGCGGCCACCCGCGCCACCATGTCGGGGTCCAGACCGTATTCCTGTTCCCCCATCAAGGCCTCGCCCGAAATCTTGAGCAAGACGCGCTGATATAAAGGAACCGGCGCCTCGGTAGACGCCGGTTCCAACTGAGTAGAACCCTCAAGCGCGGTGCTTGATGAGGTCATGCTCTATCCCCTCTCAGTCGTTCGCGGGGCCGGGCCGCCGGACCACCCGGCAGCCGAAGCCCGAATTGGAAGCGTCGACCGGTTTCTAGCCTTGGACAGCCTGCGCCACTTCCGCGGCGAAATCGGTTTCTTCCTTCTCGATGCCCTGGCCCAACTCAAACCGCGCGAACCCTTTCAGCGCGATCGCGGTGCCGGCATCCTTGGCCGCGTTTTCGACAACTTTGGTGATCTTGGTCTCGTTGTCGATCACGAAGACCTGTTCCGTCAGGACCACCTCTTCATAGTACTTGCGAAGGCGGCCCTCCACCATCTTCTCGATGATGTTTTCGGGTTTACCGGATTCGCGCGCCTGTTCGGTCAAAACCGTCCGCTCCCGCTCAAGCGCTTCCGCATCGACATCGGCGACGGACAGGAATTCCGGGCGTGCCGCGGCAATGTGCATGGCAAGTTGCTTGCCCAGGGCTTCCAGCGTTTCCGCCGGCGCATCGGATTCCAGCGCCACCAAGACGCCGATCTTGCCGAGGCCCGGCTTCAGCGCGCCGTGCATGTAGGTCGCCACCAGACCGTTCGACACTTCCAGAACGGAAGCGCGGCGGAAACTCATATTCTCGCCGATGGTCGCGATGTTGTGGGTCAATTGTTCGGCAACCGTGCGGCCCGTGTCAGGATAGGCTGCGGCCAGGATCGTGTCGGCATTGTCGCCGGCGTCCAGAGCGATCGACCCGATCGTGGAGACGAAATCTTGGAAGCTTTCGTTCCGCGCAACGAAGTCGGTCTCCGCATTGATCTCGACAACCGCACCTCTGTTACCCGTCGCGGTAACGGTTACAAGACCGTCCGCGGCAACCCGGCCGGACTTCTTCTGCGCGGCCGCGAGGCCTTTCGTGCGCAGCCAGTCGACCGCGGCTTCCATATCGCCGTCGGTTTCGGCCAGGGCCTTTTTGCAGTCCATCATGCCCGCGCCGGACTTGTCGCGAAGTTCCTTGACGAGCGCAGCTGTAATCGCAGCCATTTCTATCCCTCTTTTCTCAATTTCGTGGCGTGCCCAGGGCGGCGAAGCGCCCAGGCGTCGTAACGACCACCGTATTCTGAGGCCCCGCCCTCGTTTTCTCGGAGCGGGGCTTCCACTTCGACGCGTTAGCTGGCCGGGGCTTCCTCGGTCGCCGCCGGCTCTTCCGCCGGCGCAGCCGCGGCGGGTTCCTCGGCGCTGGCTTCGGCAACCGCTTCGGTCGCTTCCGCGGCAACTTCCGGCGCAGCTTCCTCAACCGCTGCCGGCAGTTCCTCCGCAACGGGTTCGGCGGCTTCGCCCAAATCGACGCCCGAAGACGACAGTGACGCCTGGAGGCCGTCCAGGATCGACGCCGTCATCAGATCGCAATACAGGTTTATCGCCCGCATGGCATCGTCGTTACCCGGGATCGGATAGGTGATGCCGTCGGGGCTGGAGTTCGAATCGATTACCGCGACCACCGGGATACCCAGGTTGTTCGCTTCCTTGACCGCGATCGACTCCTTGTTGGTGTCGATGACGAAGATGATGTCCGGCAGGTTGCCCATTTCCCGGATGCCGCCCAGCGACAGTTCCAGCTTGTCGCGCTCGCGCTGAAGCTGCAGCAGTTCCTTCTTGGTCAAACCGCTCTGCTCTTCGGCGAGGCGCTGATCCATGTCCTTCAGACGCTTGATCGAGCCGGAAATGGTTTTCCAGTTCGTCAGCATGCCGCCAAGCCAGCGGTGATTCACGAAGTACTGCCCGGATTTCAGGGCATTTTCCTTCACGATCGTCTGGGCTTGGCGCTTGGTGCCGACGAACAGGATCCGGCCGCCGGCCGCGGCGACATCGCGGACTGCCTGCAGCGCCTGCTGCAGCATCGGAACCGTCTGTTCCAGGTCGATGATGTGAATACCGTTCCGCTCACCGAAGATGAAGGGCTTCATCTGCGGGTTCCAGCGCCGGGTGGTGTGTCCGAAGTGAACGCCCGCTTCCAGGAGCTGACGCATAGTGTATGTGGGCATGGCCATGAGTGGCTGCCTCCTTCTTTTCCGGTTGTGCCTCCACGGGACAGTTGGCCGACAGATCGGCACCGGACGGCGATCGGTTGCTTCAAGAAGCGCCTTTCACCAGCCCCGTGTGTGAAATCGCGCGCGGTATAACGGCTCGTTCAGGGGAACGCAACCCCTAGCGCATGTCACCCTTGCTTGGACGCTGCTGAGATCGCCTTGCCGTTCAGCCGGGCAGGAGCCGGTTTGCAGGCGATGGGGCGCATCGGCAAGGATCGGCGGCGCCCTCCGGCTGAACGCAGAACCTACAGAAGGCGCTCATCGAAGCTTTTCGGACCGCGTCAGCCGTCACTTGCAATGCATCCAGCATTTCGGCGCAACGCCGTCCTAACCAAAAAACGCTGACACCGTCTCAGGGCTTCCACGTAAAAGTGGCATGCACTAGCGGCTCTAACCCTGTGGCGGGCTGTGTTTGAACGCCTCTGCCGGGACAACGGAAAACTCCGTCGCGCCAGGTGGACGCCACTCGAGCCGCAGGGTGGAAGACCCTTTCTTCTCGAAATACAGCATCTGAATGGGATACAGCCCGGCCGCGTTGAAAACCGCGGGGACTTCCGGAGAAAGCCTGTCCTTGTGAACCGTGGGATCCGAATAAATCTCCCGGCCATCCAGGATCATCTCGAAACCGTCGTTCGTGTAGAACCGGAACGCATAAGCACCAGCCTCCGGGATTCGTAGGAAACCGGTAATCTTCGCGCCGACAAAATCCGGTTTCCCGGAAGTCATGACATTGCCGCGGTTTCCGACCCAGTTCACATCGGCAAGCGGTGCGCCGACCTTGCCGCGCCGCGTCTCCGCCGTCGGCCGTAACTCACGCAGATTGTTGAACTTGGCGAAATAGTACTGCACCGCGAGGCCCGGCTCCAAGGCGCGCGGGCTTACGATGGCCGGGTTCGGCCACCCGCTGGGAGAGGCCTTGAAGGAGACCGTCTCGGAAGCCGCTTCCCGTGCGGAGAAGCTGGGGGCCACCTGCCGGACGAAGTCGGTGATGGTCTTGGCGACATCGGGCCGGTCCAGCGTAATATTGTGCCCCCCTTCGGCAAATTCGGCGATCCTGGAGTTCGGCATCTCCCCGAACAGTTTCTGCGCGCCCGCCGGTGCAATGAGTTCGTCGTCCAGGCTGAGCAGCACAAGCCGTTGTCCCGAAGGCGTGTTCTTCCAGCGGTGCGTTTCATAGTCCCGGGCATGCCGCTCCGTCACTGTGACGGTGGTTTGCCGCCGCTTGCTGAACACATCGCCGATGTTGTTGCGCAACACGCCTTGGGGCCGCATGGCCGGATTGATGAGGATCGCGCCGTGGACCGGAAAGCTGTTCAGAATGTACTCCGCCCAGTATCCGCCCAAGGACGTGCCAATGACGACGACCCGTTTGGTTTGCAGATAGTTCCGGAAAAGATCCGCCAAGGCCTCTTCGTTCGCCTCGATGTCCGTGTAGTCGTAGTTGAAGCCGATCAACGTGTACTCTGCGCCCAAGAGAGACTCGAGGGCGTCGTAATCCTGGTTCGGCATACCCGACTTGAACCCATGCAGGAGGACGATCACCTCTGACTGCATCCGGTCGGGAAACGCGCCGTCGTGCGCATAGATGGTGAAAGGTTCGAAGGCACCCATTCGAACCGTTGTATCCTCGGCCACCGCAATCGACGGCGGCGAGACGGTCAGCGCGACCAAGACGGCCAAGACGGCCTGAATTAAGCGCGCCCGTCCCCGGACAAATGCAGTACTCATGGGGTCTCCTTGGGCGCGGCGGTATCGAAACGCCGGTGCAGCAGATAGACGAAACATCCACCAAAAAACAGCGGTGCCAACAATATGATCGGCGGTCCTGACAGCAGTATTAAGGCAGCCAGAATGCCGTATTTCGGCATCCCCCGAACCCTGAGCGCTACGGTCAGCATCAGCAGATAAGGTACCAGATAGCAGAGAAACCAGAAGGCGTCGTTGCTAAAGGCGCGCATGCCGCCGATGGGTGTCCCGAACTCCGCCAGCTTGTAGACGAACACCTCGTTCAAGAAGAAGGCGCTGTTGAAAAACGTGATCAGAAAACCCGTCAGATCCGCCGGTCCGCCGCTGCCCATCACCGGATCGAAGAACTTTTCGTTTTCCATGTAGACAGCCGGCGAAAGCGCGAACCCGATATTGTCCAGGATCGGGGTCAGAAACAGCATCGGGATCACCATGAACCACATCCCGAAAACCCGTTTGGAGATCATGTCACCGAGGGGCAGAGGGCGCCGGTCGTAACTCATCATCGCCATATAGCCCGAAACGATGAAGAAGAACGGGACGGCCCAGCGCCGCCAGGCGGAAATCCCGGGCGGTTCCCAACTGCTGAACTCCGTATAGGTCAAATGCCCGATAAAGACTGTCGCCATGGCAAGGATCTGCAGCACGTGCACGAAATCGCTGTAGGGCCGCGTCATGGCGAGCGGCTCTCCGCTGCCGACGCCTCTCTCGAGCACATGCCGTTCCGGATAGATTCGGTTCAACGCCCGCCCGACGACGACTTCAAGCCAATCGAAATGCCGCTTTACGGCGTAGCACACCTGCCCCGCCAAGACGGAGGCGACCAGGGTCGCGCCGGCAAGGGCGGTCAGATGTCCCATATTGTCGGGATCATGACCCCATAGCGCGGCGAAGAAATACAGAAACGGGACGTGGAACAGGAACACCGGCATGCTGTGCGGCCGCAGGATCGCGATGAATCTGGCGATCGGCTTCGGGGTCGTCTCGCCCGTGATGATGTATTTCGAGCAGAATAGGATGACCAGCAGGAACAGCAGATGGCCGTACTGCAGCGCGTACCGTTTGCTCATGTCCAAATATTGGCGGACCGAGAACGGCGCCAAGGTCTTGGACCATTGGTACAGGTCTTCGCCGTAGCCCTGCGCCAAAAAGACACCATAGCCGACGACGGTCAGCGAAAGCAGACTGAGGGCGGTAACCCGCGACGGCGGGGGCCTGCTTGCAACATAGGTTTCCGTCTGCGCCACTATCGTCCTGCCCGGGTTGCGGGGTACCGCAGAGCAGATACGGCGTGCGCGGCGATTTTCAACGCCGGCCGGACTGGACCGGGCGTAAAAAGTCCGTGGGTTAGAGATCCTGCACGTCGACGATTCCCGGGATTGACTTCACTGCTTGCCGCAACGGACCGTCGATCTTGAAGGTTTCGGACAGTTCGATCTCGATATCGCCTTGCGGACGGTCCTTCAGCTGGATCTTAACCAGACCCCGTCCCCGTTTTCCATGCTGGTGCAAGAGGTTGGAGAGATGCGAAATGCTGTCCGGCGTCGACAGATAGACTTCCATCCCATCGGCGGCGTTGGCGGCCTGCTCCTCAAGCGACCGTACGGAAAGCGCGGTCAGCCGTGGTTCCTCCCCTTCGCCCCGGTTCTGGACCTCGACGCTCAGCATTAGGGGTTCGCCGGCATCCAGAAGTTCGTAGGCGTTGTTCAGGACCTCCTGGAACATGGTGACTTCATAGGATCCTGTGGCGTCCGACATTTGCACGAAGGCCATTTTCGACCCCCGCGACGTGGTCGTAATCCGCCGTCCGCCGACGATCCCGGCCAGATACACCGTGCTGCCGCGCATCCGGCCCGACAGAACGTCACGCCAGTCGGTTACCCCCAGTTTGCGGCAGGTATTCGCATAAGCCTCCAGCGGGTGGGCCGAAAGGTAAAAGCCGATGGCGTCGAATTCCTGGTTCAGTTTCACCTGCTGCGGCCAGTCGGGCACATCGCGCAGCTTGGGCCGGGACGCCTCTGTCAGCGTGTCACCGAACAGGCTGACCTGATTGCTTTCCCGGTCGGCCTGAACGGAAGCGGCGTGAGCGACCAGAACGTCCAAGGATTCCAGAATCTGCCGCCGGTTGGGGTTCAAGGCATCGAACGCACCGGCTTTGGAGAGATTCTCGAGCGCTTTTTTGTTCACCGCGCGCGGGTCCAGGCGGTCCGCGAAGTCGAATATATCCTTGTAGGGACCGCTTTCCTCGCGTCCGCGGACGATGGCCTCCATCGCCTGCGCGCCGACATTCTTCAAGGCCGCCAGCGCATAGCGCACCTTGCGTTCGCCGCCTTCGCCTTCCTCGACCGAGAAGCGGACCTGGGACTTGTTCACGTCCGGCGGCAGCAGGGCAATGTTCTGCCGGTCCATCTCGGCCCGGAAGATGTTCAGCTTGTCGGTATTGTGCAGGTCCAGCGTCATCGACGCGGCCAGGAACTCCACCGGATAATTGGCTTTCAGCCAGGCGGTCTGATAGGCGACCAGCGCGTAGGCGGCCGCATGGCTCTTGTTGAACCCGTAACCCGCGAACGCGTTGATCAGATCGAAGATCTCGTTCGCCTTCTGCGGCGGAACATCGCTGTTTTCGCCGGCACCTTCGACGAAGCTCTGCCGCTGGGCGTCCATTTCCGCCTGGATCTTTTTGCCCATCGCCCGGCGCAGCAGGTCCGCCCCGCCAAGCGTGTAGCCCGCCAAGACCTGGGCCATCTGCATGACCTGTTCCTGATAGACCGGAATCCCGAAGGTCTCACGCAGCACCGGCTCCAGCTTATCGTGCGGGTATTCCGGCGTCTCCTCGCCGTGCTTGCGCTTGATGTAGGTCGGGATGTTGTCCATCGGTCCGGGGCGATAGAGCGCCACCACGGCGATGATGTCCTCGAACCGGTCAGGCCGCAGCTTTTTCAGAACGTCCCGCATGCCGGAACTTTCGAGCTGGAAGACGCCTACCGTGTCGGCCCGGCACAGCATCTCATAGGTCCGCGTGTCGTCGAGCGGCAAGGCGGAGATGTCCAGCGGGTTCCCCGCCCGGTCCGCGCGGGCATCGATCAATTCCTTCGCCCGGTCGATCACCGTCAGGGTTTTAAGGCCCAGAAAGTCGAACTTCACCAGGCCCGCCTGTTCGACGAACTTCATGTTGTATTGGGTGACCGGCATGTCCGACCGGGGGTCGCGGTAGAGCGGCACCAGTTCGGTCAACGGCCGGTCCCCGATCACCACGCCCGCCGCGTGGGTCGAGGCGTGGCGGAAAAGCCCTTCCAGAGGCAGCGCGGTCTCGATCAGGGTGCGAACCGCCGGATCTTCGACCTTCATCTGCTGCAGAATCGGTTCGCCGTCGATCGCCTGCTGCAGGGTCACCGGCTTGGCCGGGTTGTTCGGCACCAGCTTGCAGATCCGGTCGACCTGCCCATAGGGCATCTCCAAAACCCGCCCAACATCGCGCAGCACGGCGCGGGCCTGCAGCTTTCCGAAGGTGATGATCTGGGCGACCCGGTTCTGACCGTATTCCTGCTGCACGTACCGGATCACTTCGTCCCGCCGGTCCTGGCAGAAATCGATATCGAAGTCCGGCATGGAGACGCGTTCGGGGTTCAGGAACCGTTCGAACAGCAGGTCCCAGCGCAGCGGATCAAGGTCGGTGATGGTCAGCGCCCAGGCAACGACCGATCCGGCGCCCGATCCCCTGCCCGGCCCGACCGGAATGCCGCGGTCCTTGGTCCATTGGATGAAGTCCGCAACGATCAGGAAGTAACCCGGGAACCCCATCTGTTCGATCACGCCAAGCTCGTAGGCGAGCCGTTCGCGATAGGGTTTCGCCGCGGCCTCACGGGCGTCGGCGTCCATCTCCCCGGTATAGATCTGCGCTTCCAGCCGCTGTTCCAGGCCGGCACGCGACATCTCCGTCAGCGCCTCTCCCTCGCTGCGGCCTTCCAGTTTGGTATAGACCGGCAGGAGCGGCGGTTTTTTCTCCACCATCGCAGCGCAGCGCTTGGCAATCACCAGTGTGTTGTCGACGGCTTCCGGCAGGTCGGCGAACAGTTCGCGCATCTCGGTAGCGGATTTGAACCGATGGTCTTCGGTCAGGCGGCGTCGGTCGGTTTGCGAGACGTAATCGCCGCCCGCGATGCACAAGAGCGCGTCATGCGCCTGATACATCTTCTTGTCGGCAAAGAAACATTCGTTGGTGGCGACCAGCGGCAGGTCCAGCCGATAGGCGAGATCGATCAGCGCCGGTTCGATCCGGTCCTCGTCGGCCAGGAAATGCCGCATCACCTCTACATAGAGGCGCCCCGGATAGATCCGCGCGAGGTCGGCGAGGACGGTTTCCGCCTCTTCTTCCTGACCGGCCAGCAGCAACCGCCCGACCGGGCCGTGGATACCGCCGGTCAGAGCGATCACGCCCTCATTGCACGTTTCCAGCGCCTCCATCCCGACTTGCGGCGCTTCCCCGCCGTCGGTGCCCAAGAAAGCCTCGCTGGTCAGCTTCATCAGGTTCTGATAGCCGGCGTCGTTCTGGGCCAGCAGCACGATCTGATCCGGTTCCGGCGCCTGGGCTAGGCTGTTGGCCTGGCGCTTGTCCGGCGCGCGCACACTGAGTTGCATGCCCGGGATCGGCTGAATACCCGCGCCTCGCGCGGCGAGCGAGAATTCCAGCGCCCCGAACAGGTTGTTGGTGTCGGTGATGGCGGCGGCGGGCATGTTCTGCTCACCGCATAGCTTAACAAGGTCTTTGACCCGGATCGCGCCCTCGGAGAGCGAATAGGCGGAGTGCACCCGCAAATGAACGAAATCGGCTATCGGCATAGATCAGATCTGACACGACTCTGCCGGCATGTCAGCAGTGGACGGTTGAGGATATCGGGGAGCGCTGCGCTTTCCTGTGGATAACTCCCCGGAGCCGCGCCCGTCTGGGCCGTCACTCGTAGCGCAGCACCTCGACCGGATCGAGGCGGGCGGCGCGCCGGGCCGGATAGAGGGAAGCCAGGAAGGAGATCACCACCGCGCCCACCACGACCATCACGGTCTCCGACGGTTCTATACGGGCCGGCAGTTCCTCCAGGAAATAGACTTCCGGGTTGAAGAGCTGCACGCCGGTTGCCGCCTCCAGGGCGCCGCGGAAACTCTCGATGTTCAGCGCGAAGCCGATCCCGAGCAGTGCGCCGAGCGCGGTGCCGACGACGCCCACGGAACTGCCCGCCATGAAAAAGATCCGCAGCATCATGCCCTGGCTTGCGCCCATCGTTCGCATGATCGCGATGCCCCGCGCCTTGTCGTTCACCAGCATGACCTGGCTGGAAATGACGTTGAAGGCGGCCACCATAATGATCAGGGTGAAGATCAGCAGCAGAACGTTCTTCTGAACCTGCAGCCATTCGAAGAAGCCCGAATTGGCGCGCTGCCAGTCCACCACGCGCCCCTGGGTGCCGACGATCTCCGCCACCGCGCCGCGGAACGCCCGGGCGCCGTCGGGGTTTACGATCTGGATTTCAAGCGCGGTTGCGGCGTTCGGTACGCGGAAGAACTTCTGTGCCTCGGCAAAAGGCATGTAGATGTACGCGCTGTCGTACTCGTACATGCCGACAGCGAAAGTGCCGGCGACGATATAGGTTTTCTTACGGGGTACGGTGCCGAACGCGGAGGCGGATCCTTGCGGTGAGACCAGCGTGATCCGGTCCCCGCGCCCCAGCCCCAACTTGGTCGCCATACGCGCCCCGATCAGCACCGTACGCTTGGCTTCATATGCAGTTAGCGTTTCCGCCGAGAGGGACCGTTCCAGGACGGGGCGGGCCAGCAGATCGCCCCTGCGTACACCGCGTACGATTGCGCCGGCGGACCGGTCGCCCGCAATGGCGAGCACTTGCCCTTCAACCACCGGGGAAACGGCGGTAACCCCCTCGATCCCAGCGATAGACGCGCCCATGGCGTCGAACACGGGCAGTCCCTGCGCACTGTATGCATTGACCGTGAGATGCCCGCCGAGCCCGAGAATCCGGGTCAGCAGGTCGTGGCGGTAACCGTTGATAACAGCCATGACGATAATCAAGGTCGCCACCCCCAAGGCAATGCCGAGCAGAGAGAACCAGGCGATGACCGAGATGAAACCCTCTTGCCGGCGGGACCGCAGATAGCGAACGGCGATGGTTCTTTCCAAGGTGCCGAACATCAGGCCGCTACCAGTCCCCCGTCGGACAGCGTGACGATCCGGTCCATGCGTCCGGCCAGGTCCGGGTTGTGGGTGGCGATAAGCGCAGCCATGCCCCGATCGCGCACCAAGGACAGTAGAAGATCGAAGACGGTTTCGGCAGTCGCCGGATCTAGATTGCCGGTCGGTTCGTCCGCCAGCAGAACCACGGGATTGTTGGCGACCGCCCGGGCGATGGCGACCCGCTGCTGCTCACCGCCGGACAGCCGCGCCGGCCTGTGGTCGAGACGGGCGCCCAGTCCGACGTTTTCCAGCAGGCCACGGGCCTTCTGCCCGGCCTCCGCTTTGGAGGCACCCATAAGCATCTGCGGCAAAGCCACATTCTCTTCCGCGGAAAACTCCGGCAGCAGGTGGTGGAACTGATAGATGAAACCGAGATGCATCCGGCGCGCCTCAGTTCGGGCATCGTCGTCCATCTCACCGCAGGACCGGCCCTGCAGCAGGACGTCGCCCCGATCCGGATATTCCAGCAGGCCGGCGATATGCAGCAGTGTGGACTTTCCAGCCCCGCTGGGCGCCACCAGACCGACCAGCTCACCGGCGGCGATCTCCAGGTTGGCATCCGTCAGCACATTGAGAGGCGAGCCGAGGCCGGTATAGGTGCGTCCGACATGAGACAGCGTCAGAACGGGATCAGGCATAGCGCAGCACCTCCACCGGGTCCAAACTCGCCGCCCGCCACGCCGGATAGATCGAAGCCAGAAAGGAGAGCCCCAGCGCGATTGCAATAATGAGGGCGGTTTCCGGCCCATCCATCTTGGCCGGAAGATTGGCGAGAAAGCGGATCTCCGCAGCGAACAGACCGCCGCCCGCCCCTTCAATCCAGTTTCGCACCGTCTCGATATTGGACGCGAAGGCAATACCGATCAGCGCGCCAACCGTGGTGCCCAAGATACCGACCGAACTGCCGGTAATGAAAAAGACTCTGAGAACCATCGCGCGGCTGGCCCCCATGGTCCGGAGGATCGCCACGCCGCTTGCTTTCTCATTCACCAGCATGATCTGGCTGGAGACAATGTTGAAGGCCGCCACCATGACGATCAGAGTCAGCAACAGAAAGGTCACGACACGTTCCACTTGCAAGGCCCCGTAGATGCTCGCATTGGCCCGTTGCCAGTCCAGCACCTCAAACCCGTCTCCCACCGTCCGCCGAACCGATGCCGTCAGGGTCAGCGCCGCGTCCGCCGATTCGGTCAGCAGGACAAGACCGCTCGCCGCATCCGGATATTGAAAGTAACGCTGCGCCTGATCCAGCGGCATATAGACAAAGCTGTTGTCGTATTCCGCCATCCCGACATTGAAGACCCCGGCAATAGGGAAGGACCGCAGCCGCGCCGTTGCGCCTTGTTGTTGAGAGACCGAACCCGGCGAGACAAAAGACAAGGTGGCGCCGACCCGCAACCCCAGGCGCGCCGCCATGCGATGCCCGACCAACACCCCCTCACCCGCCGCGAAGCGCGTCAGCGCCGGAACGGCCACGCCATCGCGCAGCATGGCCCGGCCCTCGAAATCGGCCGCACGGATGCCCCGCACCACGGCCCCTGTCGAGACGCCGTTGGCGCTGGCCAGGACCTGACCTTCGACGATGGGCGTCACGGAAATCACGCCGTCGATGGATTTGAGTTTTCCGGAGAGTGCGTCGAAGCCTGGAACGCCGGTGCGTTCGTACGCACTGACGGTGATATGTCCGTTGACCCCCAGGATGCGGGTCAGCAAATCGGCGCGCAGGCCGTTCATCACGGCCATCACGATGATCAGCGTGGCGACGCCGAGCGCGATGCCGACAAGGGAGAACCAGCCGATAACGGAGATATACCCCTCTTGCCGCCGGGACCGCAGATAGCGGAGGGCAACCAGCCTTTCCAGCGGTCCGAACACGGCTGTTAGCCCGCCAGCCTCGCCAGCGCGGCTTCCGCCGAGAGTTCCTCCCGATCGCCGGTCTTGCGGTTCTTCATTTCGACGAAACCGCCCTGTACGCCTTTCGGCCCGACGATGATCTGCCAAGGCACGCCGATCAGGTCCATGTCCGAAAACTTAACCCCGGCGCGTTCTTCCCGGTCATCGTAGATCACTTCAACGCCGGCCGATTGGAACTTTACGTAAAGGTCCTCGCAGACGCCATCCGTACCGCTGTCCCCCTGGCGCAGGTTGATCAAGGCGACCTTGAAGGGCGCGACCGCCTCCGGCCAGACGATGCCGTTGTCGTCGTGGCAGGCTTCGATGATGCCGCCGGCAAGCCGTGACACGCCGACACCGTAGGACCCCATCTGAACGTCCACCTGCTCGCCTTCCGACGTGGTGACCGACGCGCCCAGCGGCTTCGAGTATTTGTCGGCGAAGAAGAAGATATGGCCGACCTCGATACCGCGCGCGGTTACCCGCCGGTCTTCCGGCACAGCGGCCTCGAACGCGGCACTGTCGTGCTGCTCGTCCGTTGCGGCATAGGGTTCGGTCACGGAGTTTACCAGGACCTGGACGGCATTCGGGTCCGACAGGTCGACGTCGGTCTTGTTGAGATCGTGTTCCAGGAGCGCTTTGTCGCAAAACACTTCGCTTTCCCCGGTTTCAGCCAGGATGATGAACTCGTGGCTCATGTCGCCGCCGATCGGGCCGGTGTCAGCCGCCATCGGAATCGCCTGCAGCCCCATGCGCGAGTAGGTGCGCAGATAGGCGATAAACTGCTTGTTGTAGGAGTGACGGCCCGCCTCCGCATCCAGATCGAAGGAATAGGCATCCTTCATCAGAAACTCGCGGCCGCGCATGACCCCGAACCGGGGCCGCACCTCGTCCCGGAACTTCCATTGGATGTGGTACATCATCAGCGGAACGTTCTTATAGCTCTTGGCGTGCTCGGCGAAGATGTCGGTGATCATTTCCTCGTTGGTCGGGCCGAACAGCATGTCACGCTCGTGGCGGTCCGTGATGCGCAGCATTTCCTTGCCGTAGTCGTCGTAGCGGCCGGACTTACGCCACAAGTCGGCCGACTGGATGGTCGGCATCAAAATCTCATGCGCCCCGATCCGGTCCTGCTCTTCGCGGACGATCTGTTCGATCTTTTTCAGCACCCGGAACCCCAGGGGAAGCCAGCTGTAGATCCCGGCGCTTTCCTGGCGGATCATCCCCGAGCGCAGCATCAGGCGGTGCGACACGATTTGGGCATCGGCCGGATCGTCGCGCTTCGTCGGCATGAAATAGTTGGATACCCGGACGGCGGGGGACAGACGCATCGTGGACCTCGACGGAGAAATTTCAATTGCTGCAAAGCGCGCGGACTTTAGGGAAACTGGCCCACCCTGTCCACGCTTACGGTTGCGTCCTCAGTCCAAAAACCCGGCGGACCGGCACTGTTTTTCAATCTCCGCCAGAACCGGATTCTGCAAGGGTTGGCCGTTCAGGGTAAGCTCGTCCTTGAGGATGTCATAGCGAATCCTGCCCACGCTGACCTGCGTGTTGGCGAAGTCGTTCGGGTCCAGCCCGGTATTGGCCAGCGGGTTAAACGCGAGATCGAATTCGATGACGCTGGGCGTCACCAGGGAATAGCTCGACGGCAGATCTGCGGGGACAACGGGTTTTCCGCGTACGTCGACGCCCGGCTTATAGGCGACGTCATCGCGCGGCTTATGCGCGACGATCGCCCGGCGGCAATCCCGTTCCGAGATTTGCAGCGTCACCGTGCCGGGCTTTCGGGGCGGTCTTGGATTGGCCGCGGTCCCGTCATTGGTGAAGGGATTCGCTTGGGCGACCTTCCATGGGGGACGCTCGGCGTTCGCAGAGGCCTGTCCGGCAAGCAAAACCAACAGTAAAAATGAGACCAAACGTATCATAGGGAGCGATATCTGCCGTTGTCCTTTCCCCACCCTATCATCTTCCGTGCCAGAAACGGAAAACCGCAGAAAACGCGTGACAAATATAGATGGTAGGGTACATTCGTCCGCATCCACGGCTCAATTAAGAAGCCAGCCTAAGTTCAAGGGGGAAACCTGGAGGGTACAACTGTCGCGGTCGTAATGTCGGCTCAAGCGGCAGTTAAGAAACGACGACATTGAAGAAAAAGCGGAGGGTTTCCCCTCCGCTTTTTCTTTATTCGGTCCTACCCCCAGAACTCAGGCGGCACCGACATCCAAGGCGGATCGGCTTTGGCGATCTCGGCATAGATCGGGCAGTCCTCCCGGTGGGCGCCCGGCAGATAGCCGATCGACATCAGGAACTCCCCCGTGATTTCCCCGCCGGTGAACTTGAAAGTCTTGCGGAAAAGCTTCACCCAATCGGCCTTGGCTAAGGGATGGTGCGCGGCGAGCCAGGCGGCAAAGCCGCCGTGACTTTGCCGAAACCCCTGGACAACACCGGCATTGTGAATTGCCGCATCCACTTTCAGTTTGTTCCGGATGATGCCCTCGTCGGCCAGCAGACGTTCCCGGTCCTGCCCGCTGTAAGCCGCGATTGTATCGACGTCGAACCCGTCATAGGCCTGCGCAAAGCCCGGTCGCTTGCGCAGAATCAGTCCCCAGTTCAAACCGGCCTGGTTGATCTCCAGAATCAGACGTTCGAACAGCTTGGCCTCGTCCTGTTCGGGAAAGCCGTATTCGATATCGTGATAGGGGCCGTGCAGCGGGTCGCCGGCCGCATAGTCGCAGTAGCTGGACATGCCTGTTTACGTTCTGAAAGAAATCCAGCCGGTATCCTGAATGAAGTAATAGGCCACGAACAGAACGATGGAGACGCCCGTCGTGATGGCCGCCTTACGCCAAAGCCTGGGGCGCTCTGGCGCGCCGTCGGCGTGGCCGGTTTCCACTTCGGCCGGCGGCTGATTGCCGTGCGGCAGAACGACGAAGAAGACCAACCACCAGATGATGATGAAAACAACGATGCCGGAAACGATACCCATCGCGCCTAGACCTGCTCCAACTCTACTAGGGTGCCCATGAAGTCCTTCGGATGCAGAAACAACACCGGCTTGTTATGGGCGCCGATGCGCGGTTCGCCGTCGCCCAGGACCCGCATGCCGTCGGCCTCCAGCTTGTCCCGGGCGGCGATGATATCCTCTACCTCGTAGCAGACATGGTGCATGCCCCCCGACGGGTTCTTGGCCAGGAAGCCGGCGATCGGCGAATCTTCGCCGAACGGGTGCAACAGTTCGATCTTGGTGTTCGGTAGATTGACGAAGACCGTCGTGACACCATGCTCCGGCAAGTCGATCGGGTCGGAGACTTCAGCTCCCAGCGTGCCGCGATAGGTCCTGGCGCCCTCCTCCAAGTCGGGCACAACGATGGCCACATGGTTCAACCGTCCGATCATCGTGTTCTATCCTTCCTTTAGACGCGCAGCAGGTGAACGCTGACCGGCGGCCGTTTGCCTGTCAACGCCTGCAGCTCGCGGCGCAATGCCACGCGTATCGTTTCCGAGAGCTGCCGGTCGTCCTTTCGCGTGCGGCCGTTGGCCCGCGCTATCGCCCGTTCGACAGTGCCGACGAGCCCATCCCGGTCCCGGTCGGTCTGATCGAACAGCCCGAACACGGTCACTTCGGCGCTCGCCACCTGTTCGCCCTTGCCATCGACAGCGACGCTGGCGACCGCGCAGCCGTTCCAGGCGACACGGCGGCGTTCCCGAATCCCTTCGCTGTCGTAGGGAACCAGCCGGTCACCATCAAGGGCCAGACGCCCGGCATAAACCTCGTCGACGACTTCAACGCCACCGCTTTCGGTCAGCCGCATGACGTCGCCGTTGAAGGCGACGATTGTATGGGGCACCTGGCACTCCTTGGCCAGTTCCGCGTGCGCGGTCAGGTGCCGCACTTCCCCGTGGACCGGGATGGCAATCTGCGGCCGGATCCATTGATACATTTGGGTCAGTTCCCCACGGTTCGGGTGACCCGATGTGTGGATTTCGTGTTCGCGCGCGGTGATGACCGTACAGCCCAGTTCGGTCAGCTGGTTTTGCACCCGGGCGATCCCGACCTCGTTCCCCGGGATTTCCCGGCTGGAAAAGATGACCGCGTCGCCCTCTTCCAGCGAAATCGTCTGATGATCGTCACGGGCGATCCGGCTCAGCGCGGCCCGGGGCTCCCCCTGGCTTCCGGTGCAGATCAGCAATACCCGATCCGGCGGCAGGGCCGCGGCTTCTTCCTCGGACAGAAAGGGCGGGATGTCTTGGAGGTAGCCGGTTTCGCGGGCGGCTTCGGTCATCCGCCGCAACGAACGCCCAACCAACGCGACGTGGCGGCCGTTCTCTAGACCGGCCTTCGCCGCGCTTTCTATCCGGGCGATGTTGGAAGAAAAACAGGCGACCGCGACCCGCCCTTTCAGCTTGGAGATCAGATCGACCAGATTGTCCCGGACAACGCCTTCCGACCCGGACCAACCGGCGTTGAGGGCATTGGTGCTGTCGCAGACCATGGCGAGCACACCGTCCTCGCCCGCCTTGATCAAGGCCGCTTCATCGGTGTTGGGGCCAACCAGAGGATCCGGGTCCAGCTTCCAGTCGCCGGTATGCATCACCGCGCCGGCGGCGCAGCGAATGATCAGCGCGTTCGGTTCTGGAATGGAATGGGTCAGCGTGATGAGTTCAATATCGAACGGGTCCAACGCAACATGGCCTGACATCGGGATCTCGATGATTTGCGGAATCGCCTCGCCATTCTCCGCCATCTTGCGGCGCAGCACCTCGGCCGTGAACGGGGTCGCGTAGATTGGACAGTCGTAGTCTTCCCAAAGGTACTGAACCGCCCCCAGATGATCCTCGTGGGCATGGGTCAGAACAAGCCCGACCAGGTCAGAGCGCCGTTCCTCGATAAAGGCGGGGTCGGGCATGATCACATCGATGCCCGGACTGTGTCCGTCGTCGAAGCTGATACCCAGATCGACCATCAGCCATTTGCCGGCATGGCCGTACAAATTGAGGTTCATCCCGATTTCACCGGTCCCCCCGAGCGGCAAAAAGATGATCTCCTCGGAGCCGGGAACACCGGTCTCCTCATATCCTGAAACACTCACTGAAAACTGCCTTCTAACTATGCCGTCAACTGTTCCGCTTGAAGATCTCCACCAGTCCGGCAAGGATCAGCGCAGGCTCGGTCTTGTGGATGGCGGGCGTCGCGTCGGCAAATAAGGCGCTCAGCCCTCCAGTTGCAATCACTTTCATCGGCTCGCCGAATTCCTGCTGAATGCGTGCGGTCATCCCTTCGATCATGGAGAGATAACCCCAGTAGACGCCGGATTGCATGGCGGGAACGGTCGCCTTGCCGATCACGCTTTCCGGCCGCTTGATGTCGACGCGCGGCAACTGCCGTCCGGCCATGTGAAGCGCTTCGACGGAGTTGTGAACGCCGGGCGCCAGTACGCCACCGCAGAAGTTGCCGTCGGCGTCGGCGATGTCGAACGAGGTCGCCGTCCCGAAATCCAACACCATCAGCGGGCCGCCATAATGGGTGTGGGCGGCGATGACGCCGACCAAACGGTCCGCGCCGACCTGTTCGGGCCGGTCAATCAGGATGTCGATACCCAGGTCGGTTCCCGGCTCCTTCACGACCAGCGTTCGGCCCGGCACATACCGGTCGCAGAACCGTTTCAGATTGAACAGCGTCTCGGGCACCACGCTGGCGATGATGCTGGCCTCGATCGCGTCGAAGGAAAGCTCGTTCAACTTGAGCAACTGGCTCAGCCAAACGGCATATTCGTCCGCCGTGCGCTTGGGGTCGTTGCCGCAACGCCAGGTGCCGATCTGTTCCTCGCCCTTATAGACCGCGAAGACTACATTCGTGTTCCCTGAGTCGATCACCAGCAGCATGTCACGTTCCTTCCTGGGTCAGCACCACGTCACCCGCATCGATGCGAAGCATCGCACCCCCATCGACTGAAAGCAGCAGGGCGCCGCTGTCGTCCAATCCTTCGAACCGGCCGCGCTTCGTTCCGGTCGGCAGCGATACAACGATGTCCTCGTTCAAACCCGCCGCCCGGCTGAGCCAGGCGCGGCGCACCGGGTCAAACCCTTCGGCCCGCCAACGGCGGCGCCAAGTTTCCAAGGCTGCAAGATAGGCCTCCAGCACCGAGACCGGCGCGACCCCAGGCGCATAGTCCGCAAGACGCGCGACCGGATACGGCATCCCGTCTGGCGCTGTCTCTATGTTCACACCGGACCCGATCAGAAGCCATCGTCTGTCCCCCGTCAGTTCCAGCAGAAGCCCCACTGTCTTTGCGTTGTCGATCAGAACATCGTTGGGCCATTTCAAACGCACTTTAGAACCAAGGTCCGGACAGCACTGGAGAATGGCGTCCGAGATCGCCAGCGCGACCACCAGCGATGCTTCCGCTGCGCGGCCAACATCGACTTCCAGGGGAAGAGCCACGGTTACGTAGAGGTTGCCGGGCGGCGATACCCAGTGCCGGCCACGCCGGCCGCGCCCCGCATTCTGCTCTTCCGCCCAGACAACCTGCGGCCCCTCGGGTCCGGATGCCGTCAACGCGCGCGCCTCGTCCATGGTGGATCCGACGGTCTCGAACCGGTGCAGGATGTAACCTGCCGGCAGGTCGGGATTGGCCGTATCGGTCATCGGCCCGGGCGTGTCGCGCTTATCCCCCGAAAAGCGACTTCGCCGCAGCGGTCGCCGGATCGGTGATCAAGGGCAGATAGATGAACAACAAGGCCGTCAGAACGCCGGAAACCGTCATGACGCCTTTCAGGCCGAATGTTTCGATCTGGTCGAAGGCTTCCACCGGCTCATCGAAATACATCACCTTGATGATGCGCAAGTAGTAGAAGGCGCTGACGACGCTGGTCACCGCGCCGACAATGGCGAGCGCATAGAGTTCGGCGTTCAGCGCGGCCATGAAGACGAAGAACTTACCGAAGAAACCGAGCATCGGCGGAATGCCCGCCATGGCGAACATCAAAACCATCAGCAACAGCGCCATAACCGGATTGGTCTTGCCCAGGCCGGCCAGATCGTCGATCCCCTCGACCATACGGTTCTGGATCTTCATCGCCAGGATGCAGGCGAAGACACCGACATTCATGATCAGGTAGATCGCCAGATAGATCAGGACGCTGCGCAGTCCCTCCTCGTTCCCCGCGACCAGTCCCATCAGGGCGTAGCCGATATGGCCGATTGAACTATAGGCCATCAGGCGCTTGATATTTGTCTGCGCGATGGCGGCCAGGGCGCCGAGGATCATCGAGGCGACGGACACGAACCAGATCACCTGGCTCCAATCGCCGACCAACTCGCCGAACGGTCCCAGCATGGTGCGCAGGAAAAGAGCCATGGCGGCGATTTTCGGCGCGACCGCAAAGAAAGCGGTCACCGGGGTCGGCGCCCCTTCATAAACGTCCGGCGTCCACATATGGAACGGCACGGCCGAGACCTTGAAGGCCAGTCCGGAAATCAGGAAGACGATGCCGACGATCAGGCCTTTGGAGGTTTCGCCCTCGCCCGTCAGGGCTTCGGCCAGCGCCGGGAACTGGGTCGTACCGCCGAAGCCGTAGACCAGCGAGCAACCGTAAAGCAACAGGCCCGACGAGAGCGCGCCCAGAACGAAGTATTTCAGGCCGGACTCGGTCGAGCGCACGGAATCGCGCTGGAAGGCGGCGATGACATACAAGGAAAGGCTCTGCAGCTCCAACCCGATATAGAGCGCGATGAGATCGTTCGCCGAGACCATCATCATCATGCCGAGCGTCGCCAACACGATCAGCACCGGAAACTCGAACCGGTCCATCTTTTCGCGCTGGACGTAGCCGTCGCTCATGATCAGCGCGACCAGCGACCCGATCAGGATCAGGATCTTCATGAAGACCGCGAAATCGTCGACCAGGAAAAGGTCGAACAGGGCCGGCTGCACCCCGCCGCCGATATAGAGCACCAGTCCGCCCGTCGCGACCAGGGACAGCATCGCCAGGTTGGCGACGGTCCGGTAGGCCATCTGCGGTTTGACGAAGACACCGATCATCATCAGGGCCATCGCGGCGCAGGCGAGGAAAATCTCCGGCAGTGCGGGGAGAATGACGGGAAGTTCGTTCATCTCATGCAATCCTTAAACGCCACCGGCCCTATTTCGCCAAACCGAACGCCGAACTGGCGACGTCCATCAACCCCGGCGCGCCCGCCGCCAAGGCCGTCTGATAGTCCGAGACGACCTTCTGCACCGACACCTCGATGGGATCGAGGAACGTGCTGGGATAGATCCCCATCCACAGAACCAGCACCACCAGCGGCGCGAAGACCGCCACTTCGCGGACGTTCATATCCTTGATCGTCAGCAGATCCTCTTTCACCAACTGGCCGAACACCACCCGGCGGTAGAGATACAGCATGTACGCGGCCCCCAGGATCATGCCCGTAGCAAGGCCCGCCGCCAGCCAGGTCGATTCCTGATACGCCCCGACCAGGATAAGGAATTCGCCGACGAAACCGCTGGTTCCCGGCAAGCCGACTGACGCCATGGTCATGAACATGAAGACCAGGGCGTATTTCGGCATCCGTTCGACAAGCCCGCCATACCGCGCGATGTCGCGCGTGTGCATCCGGTCGTAGATCACGCCGACGCACAGGAACAACGCGCCCGAGACCAGGCCGTGGCTCAACATCTGGATGACGGAGCCGGAGATCGCCTGTTCGTTCACGCTGAAGATCGCCGCCGTCACGAAACCCATATGGGCGACCGAGGAATAGGCGATCAGCTTCTTCATATCGGTCTGCACCAGCGCCACCAGCGAGGTGTAAATCACCGCGATCACCGACAGCCAGAACACCATGGGCGCGAAGAAGGCGGACGCTTCCGGGAACATCGGCAGAGAGAAGCGCAGGAACCCGTATCCGCCCATCTTCAGAAGGACGCCGGCCAGGATGACCGAGCCCGCGGTAGGCGCTTCCACGTGCGCGTCCGGCAGCCAGGTATGCACCGGCCACATCGGCACCTTCACCGCGAAGGAGGCGAAGAAGGCAAGCCACAGCCAAGTCTGTACGGACGGGTCGAAATCGTGCGCCATCAACCCTTCGATGCTGGTCAGGCCCGCTTGCCAGTACATCACCAGGATGGCGACCAGCATCAGGACGGAGCCGAGCAGCGTATAAAGGAAGAACTTGAAGGCCGCATAGATGCGCCGCGCGCCGCCCCAAATGCCGATGATCAGGAACATCGGGATCAGCACGCCTTCGAAGAAGATGTAGAAGACCACTATGTCGAGCGCGCAGAACATGCCGACCATCATGGTCTCCAGGACCAGGAAGGCGATCATGTATTCGCGCACGCGCTTCTGAACCGCATCCCAGCTTGCCAGGATGCAGAGCGGTGTCAGCAGGGTCGACAGCAGGACGAACCAGATCGAGATCCCGTCGACGCCCATCTCGTAATTGATGTTGAAGCCGGGAATCCAGGCGACCTTCTCCACCAGCTGGAAGTCGGCGGTCGCGCCATTGAAGTTCGCCAGCACCACCAGCGAGGTCGCCAGCGTCGCCAAGGACGTGAACAGCGCGGCCCAGCGGGCGTTTCGCGCGACATCTTCCTCATCACCCCGGATCAGGAACAGAATGAAGAAGGCCCCCACCAACGGCAGGAATGTCGTGATCGACAGCCAACCAAATCCTTCGAACATGCGTTAGACGCTCCCCAACCCGGCGTTAACTGAAGAAGACGTACCAGGAGACGAAGATCACCACCCCGATCAGCATGACGAAGGCGTAGTGATAGACATATCCGGTCTGAAGAAAACTGGCCCCTTTGGAGACCTGAACCGTGGTCTCCGACACCCCGTCCGGCCCGAAGGCGTCGATGGTGCCCTGGTCCCCGCCCTTCCAGAAGATCCGCCCGATGGCGAAGGACGGCTTCACGAAGATGGCGTTATAGAGCTCGTCGAAATACCACTTATTGAGACTGAACAGATACAGCGGCCGTACCGCGCCGGCGATCCGCGCCGGCATGTCCGGCGACCGCACATAGAGCAGATAGGAAAGACCGAAACCGGCGAGCCCGACGACCAGCGGCGAGGACTTCACCCAGAACGGCACCTCGCGCGCCGTGGCGAAGGCCTGGTGGCTGTCCAGGATGAAAATCGAGTCACCCCAGAAGGCCGCGACGTCGGTGCCCGCCAGATTGTAGTAGAAGGCCGCCCCGGCGAAGAGCGAGCCCAGGACCAGGACCACCAGAGGCACCCACATGATCTTGGGCGATTCATGCACATGCGCGAGCGTCTTCTCATCGCAGCGCGGCGCGCCGTGGAAAGTCATGAACAACAGCCGGCCGGAATAGAAGGCCGTCATGAAGGCCGCGGTCACGCCAAGCCAGAAGGCATAGGACCCAACGCCGGACGCCGCGGCATAGGCGGATTCCAGAATAAGATCCTTGGAGTGGAAGCCCGCGAACCCAATGGTCGTGCCCGGAATACCGATCCCCATCAGCGCAAGCGATCCGATCCACATGAAGGCGTAGGTGATCGGGATCATCTTGGCCAAGCCGCCCATCCGCCGCATGTCCTGTTCGTCGGACATGGCATGGATCACAGAGCCGGCGCCCAGGAACAGCAGCGCTTTGAAGAAGGCGTGCGTCATCAGGTGGAACATCGCAACCGGATAGGCGCTGACGCCTGCGGCGAAGAACATGTAACCCAGCTGCGAACAGGTGGAGTAAGCGATCACCCGCTTGATGTCGTTCTGGGTCAGCCCGACGGTGGCCGCGAAGAAGGCGGTGGTGGCGCCGACCACGGTCACGACCGTCAGCGCAACGTCGGAGAATTCGAAGACCGGCGACAGGCGGCACACCATGAAGACCCCAGCCGTCACCATGGTTGCGGCATGGATCAGCGCGGAGACCGGCGTCGGGCCTTCCATCGCGTCCGGCAGCCAGGTGTGAAGCCCAAGTTGCGCCGATTTCCCCATTGCGCCCATGAACAGCAGCAGCGCGATCACGGTGATGGCGTGGAACTCCATCCCCAGGAACACCAGCGAGGCATCGGCCATGCCCGGGATGGCGTTGAAGATCGTGTCCAGATGTACGCTGTCGGTCAGCACGAACATCGCGAAGATACCGAGTGCGAAACCGAAGTCGCCGACCCGGTTGACCAGGAAGGCCTTTATCGCGGCCGCATTCGCGCTGGGGCGTTTGTACCAGAAGCCGATCAGCAGATAGGAGGCGACACCGACGCCTTCCCAGCCGAAGAACATCTGAACCAGGTTGTCCGCCGTGACCAGCGTCAGCATGGCGAAGGTAAAGAAGCTCAGATAGGCGAAGAACCGAGGGTTATGCGGGTCATGGTGCATATAGCCGATGGAATAGACGTGGACCACGGCGCTCACCGTGGTGACAACCACCAGCATGACCGCGGTGAGGCTGTCGATTTTCAGCGCCCAGTCGAAAACGAAATCGCCGCTTGCGACCCAGGTAAACAGGACAATCGTGTAGTCCTTGGGGGCATCCGCACCGCCGAAGACATTGGTGACGTCGAAAAAGACAATCCAGCTTAGGATCGCCGCGATCACCAGGAACCCGCAGGTGACGATCTGAGACCCCAGGTCCTTCAGCGCCTTGCCGAAAAACCCGGCCAGAATCGCTCCAAGAAGCGGAAGTAATACGATGGCTGCTTCCATATCCGGGAATTCCCCTACCCTAACTGCATGCACCCAGACGGGCCGCGGTACTGATCCGCGCCGGCTGTCTGCCTACCCCTTCATGGCGTTGATATCGTCCACCGCAATCGAAGCCCGGTTGCGGTAGTAAACAACAAGGATCGCAAGACCGATGGCGGCTTCCGCCGCCGCCACGGTCAACACGAACATGGCAAAGATCTGTCCGACCAAGTCCTGCAGGAAGGTCGAAAAACTGACCAGGTTGATGTTCACCGCCAACAGCATCAGCTCGATGGACATCAGGATGACGATGACGTTCTTCCGATTGAGGAAGATCCCCATCAGTCCCAGCGTGAACAGAATGGCGGCGACCGTGAGGTAATGGGCGAGACCGATTTCCAGCATCAGATGCCGCTCCCCGTTTGAACTTTGACCACCTTCACCTCGTCCTTGGAACTGCGATAAACCTGATCGGCGATCTTTTGCCGTTTCACGCCTTCGCGCTGCCGCAAGGTCAGGACGATGGCGCCGACCATGGCGACCAGCAGAACCATGCCCGCGCCTTGGAACAGGTAGACATACTTGGTGTAGATCAGTTGGCCGAGCGCTTCGGTATTATGCGCGACCGCGGCATCCGGTGTGGGCGCGGCGGTGACAACATCCGTTTCGGTCGAAATCACCCAGCTGCCGCCGATCAGCACCAACTCGACCAGCAGGATCAACCCGATGATCGCCCCGATCGGCAGATATTTGGCGAAACCGGACCTTAGTTCCGCGAAGTTCACATCCAACATCATGACGACGAACAGGAACAGCACCGCCACGGCGCCGACATAGACGATGACCAGGATCATCGCCAGGAACTCCGCCCCTTGCAGCACGAAGAGGCCGGCGGCGTTGAAGAAGGCCAGGATAAGGAACAGCACAGCGTGCACCGGATTGCGGGACGTAATCACCATTACGCCGCACGCCACCGTCACGGCTGCGAACAGATAGAACGCGAGTGCCTGTACGACCATGCTCTCCCCCCGGTCTGACTGCCGGTCCTTACTCGTTGCCGCGCGTTACGATCCGATATCCGCGCGGCGATTGCGTGTTTATCGGTAGGGTGCGTCGAGGGCAATATTCGACGCGATTTCCCCTTCCCAACGTTCACCGTTCTCCAGGAGTTTCTGCTTGTTGTAGAACAGCTCTTCCCGGGTCTCGGTGGCGAACTCGAAATTCGGTCCTTCGACGATGGCATCCACCGGACAGGCTTCCTGGCAGAAACCGCAATAGATGCACTTCGTCATATCGATGTCGTAGCGGGTGGTCCGCCGGCTGCCGTCGCTGCGCGGCTCCGCCTCGATGGTGATGGCCTGCGCCGGACAGACCGCCTCGCAAAGCTTGCAGGCGATGCAGCGCTCTTCACCGTTCGCATAGCGGCGGAGCGCGTGCTCCCCCCGGAAGCGCGGGCTCAGCGGCCCCTTCTCGTACGGGTAGTTGATCGTATGCTTCGGCTTGAACATGGTCTTGAGCGTCAAGGCCATGCCGCTCACCAGCTCACCGAGCAGGAAAGAACGCGCCATTTTGTCGAACGTTGCCATCAGTGCAGCACCTCAATCCATACCAGTCTCTGCGCGCTTACTTCGGCAGCCAATCGAAGGCCACCAGGACACCCGCCGTACCAACCACCCAGATCAGCGAGAACGGCAGGAAGACTTTCCAGCCGAGACGCATCAACTGATCGTAGCGGTAGCGCGGGAAGGTCGCGCGGACCCAAAGGAAACAGAACAGAACAAAAGCGATCTTCAGGGCGAACCAGATCGGACCCGGGATCCAGTTAAGCGGCGCAATGTCCAGCGGCGGAAGCCAGCCGCCCAGGAACAGGACGGCAGTCATGCCGCTCATCAGGATCATGTTCGCGTATTCCCCCAGGAAGAAGAGCGCGAAGGTCATCGCCGAATATTCGACGTTGTATCCCGACACCAACTCGGCCTCGGCTTCCGGCAAGTCGAACGGGGCGCGGTTGGTTTCCGCCAGCGTCGAGACGAAAAAGATCACGAACATCGGCAGCAGCGGAATGAAGAACCAGACGGTCTTCTGCGCCTCGACGATTTCCGACAGGTTGAGCGATCCGACGATCAGCAGGACCGAGACGATCACCAGGCCCATCGAAATTTCGTAGGAGACCATTTGCGCCGCGGACCGCAGCGCGCCGAGGAACGCGTATTTCGAGTTCGAAGCCCAACCGGCGATGATGATCCCGTAGACGCCCAGGGAAGAAATCGCGAACAGGTAAAGGATCCCGACATTGATGTCGGCCAGCACCAGACCTTCGCCGAACGGGATCACCGCCCAGGCGATCATGCTGAGGATGAAGGTCAGCATCGGGGCCAGAACGAACAGGAAACGGTTCGCGCCCGACGGAATCACGGTTTCCTTGAGGAAAAGCTTCGCACCGTCGGCAAAGGGCTGCAGCAGCCCGAACGGTCCCACCACATTGGGGCCCTTGCGCATTTGCATCCAGCCGATGACCTTGCGCTCCGCAAGCGTCAAATAGGCGACACCGACCAGGATCGGGACGACGATCATCAGCACGTAGACGACAAGTGTCAGGGTGGGCAGCGTGTAGCCGGTCCACCAAACCCCGTCGAACCAAAGATTGGGATCAACCATCGGTGCCAGTCCCCTGCTCTCCAGCGCCTTCCAGGAAGACCCGCGTGCACTCGGCCATGGTTTCCGAAGCGCGGCTGATCGGGTCGGTAATGTAGAAATTGTCGATGGGCGAGACGAAAGCGTCGGACGTCATCTCGCCGGCCTCCCCGAACGCGCCCCAGTCCGCGTCCGGCGCACTGTCGATCACCGTCATGTGGTCGCATTGCGCATGGATCGCGCGTCGCACTTCGCCCAAATTGTCGAACGGCAGCGTTTTGCCCATCACCTCGGACAACGCACGCAGGATCGTCCAGTCTTCCCGCGCATCGCCCGGGGGGAACGCGGCGCGGCGCGCCATCTGAACCCGGCCTTCGGTGTTGAGGTAGATGCCCGGCTTCTCGGTATAGGCCGCCGCCGGCAGGATCACGTCGGCAACATGCGCGCCGGCATCTCCGTGGTGGCCCTGGTAGACGACGAACGCGTCTTTGAGCTTGCCCGTATCGATCTCGTCCGCGGCCAGCAGATAGACCATTTTCACCGCGCCGCTGGCAGCGCCGTCCAGAATGCCGGCGGTGTCCAGACCGCCCTCGCCCGGCACGAAACCGATATCCAGGCCGCCGACCCGGCTCGCCGCCGTGTGCAGCACGTTGAAACCGTTCCAGCCGTCCTGAACCATGCCGGTAGCGTCCGCAACCGCGCGGGCCGCCGCCAGAACAGCCGACCCGTCATCCCGCGAGATCGCCCCCGGGCCCAGGATCAGCATCGGTTTTTCAGCCGACTTCAGGACTTCCAGGAAGGAGTGTTTGCCGTCCGCCAGTTCCTTAAGCGTTTCCGGCCCGGCGCCCAGATAGTCATAGCCGTAGGTCAGGTCCAGTTTCGGACCGATCACACCGACCTTCAGTCCGCCGGACAGCCAGCGCTTGCGGATGCGTGCGTTGATCAGCGGCGCTTCCCAACGCGGGTTCGAGCCGATGATCAAAATGGCGTCCGCCTCTTCGACCCCGGCGATACCGCTGTTGAACAGGTAAGAGGCCCGCATGCCGGGATCGATTTTCGCCCCGTCCTGGCGGCAGTCCAGATTGGCGCTGCCAATAGCGTCCATCAGCGCTTTCAGCGCAAACATGCCTTCGACTTCGCATTGGTCCCCGGCGATGGCAGCGATTTCGACGGGCGAGACCGACGCCGCCTTGTCGGCAATGGCCTTGAAGGCCGTGTTCCAGTCGGACGGCGCCAGTTTGCCGTCCGCCCCGCGCACGAAGACTTTGTCGAGACGGCGCTTCCGCAGGCCGTCGCAGGCATAGCGCGTCTTGTCGGAGATCCACTCCTCGTTCACTTCCTCATTCAAGCGCGGCAGCACACGGAGCACTTCGTTCCCGCGCGCGTCGACCCGGATGTTGGAGCCGACCGCATCCATGACATCGATGGATTCGGTCTTTTTCAGTTCCCAGGGACGGGCGTTGAACTGGTAGGGCTTGGAGGTCAGAGCCCCGACCGGGCAAAGATCGATGACATTGGCCGAGAGCTCACTGGCCACCGCTTTCTCCAGCGTGGAGATCTCTGCAGCCTCGCCCCGGTTCAATAATCCCATATCCTCAACGCCAGCGATCTCGGTGGAGAAACGGACACAACGGGTGCAGTGAATGCAGCGGGTCATGATCGTATTGATCAGCGGGCCCATTTCCTTGTCTTTGACGGCACGCTTGTTCTCGTGAAAGCGGCTGCCGTCAAAGCCGTAGGCCATGGCCTGATCCTGCAGGTCGCACTCGCCGCCCTGATCGCAGATCGGGCAATCGAGCGGGTGGTTGATCAGCAGGAATTCCATCACCCCGTTGCGGGCTTTCTTTACCATCGGCGTATCGGTGAAGACTTCCATCCCGTCGCCGGCGGGCAGCGCACAGGAAGCCGCGGGCTTCGGAGGGCCGGGTTTTACCTCGACCAGGCACATCCGGCAGTTTCCGGCGATGGAAAGCCGCTCGTGATAGCAGAAACGCGGAACCTCGGCGCCGGCCTGCTCACAGACCTGCAGGACGGTCATGCCCTTTTCGAATTCAACTTCTTCGCCGTTTACCTTGAGCGTTGGCATCGCGCGTTTTCCCCAACCAGACCCTATTCCGCAGCAACCGCGCCAGACATGCTGACCGACGTACGGTTCTTGATGCGGGCTTCGATTTCATCCCGGAAGTGACGAATCAGACCTTGAACCGGCCAGGCCGCCGCATCGCCGAGCGCACAGATCGTGTGTCCCTCGATCTGCTTGCTGACCTCGAAGAGCATGTCGATCTCTTCGATTTTCGCTTCACCCTTCACCAGGCGCTCCATCACCCGCCACATCCAGCCGGTGCCTTCCCGGCAGGGCGTGCACTGACCGCAGCTTTCGTGCTTGTAGAAGTAGCTGAGTCGCGCGATCGCCTTGATGATGTCGGTGGATTTGTCCATTACGATCACCGCGGCCGTGCCGAGGCCGGACTTCTGTTCCTTCAGCGCGTCGAAATCCATCAGGACGTCATCGCAGATGTCCTTCGGCAGACACGGAACCGACGATCCGCCGGGAATCACGGCCAGAAGGTTGTCCCAACCGCCGCGTACGCCGCCGCAGTGCTTCTCCAGAAGCTCCTTCAACGGAATCGAAAGTGCTTCCTCGACATTGCACGGCTTGTTCACGTGGCCGGAGACGCAGAAAAGCTTGGTGCCAGTGTTGTTTTCCCGACCGAAACCGGAGAACCAGGCAGCGCCCCGGCGCAGAATGGTCGGCGCAACGGCGATGCTCTCCACATTGTTCACCGTGGTCGGACAGCCCCACAGGCCTGACATTGCCGGAAATGGCGGCTTCAGGCGCGGCTGGCCCTTTTTGCCTTCCAGGCTTTCCAGCAGTGCGGTCTCCTCGCCGCAGATGTAGGCGCCGGCCCCATGGTGAATGTAGAGATCGAAATCCCAGCCCGAACCGCAGGCGTTCTTGCCGATCAGGCCCGCGTCATAGGCTTCGGCGACGGCGGCTTCCAGCACCCGGTATTCGTGGCGATACTCGCCCCGGATATAGATATAGCAAGCATGCGCGCCCATCGCGAAGGACGCGATCAGGCAGCCTTCGATCAACTTGTGGGGATCGTTGCGCATGATCTCCCGGTCCTTGCAGGTCCCGGGTTCGGATTCGTCCGCATTCACCACCAGGTAGGACGGACGCCCGTCCGATTCCTTCGGCATGAAGGACCACTTCACACCGGTCGGGAAGCCCGCGCCACCACGGCCGCGCAAGCCCGACGCTTTGACCTCTTCGACGATCTTGTCACGGCCCAGTTCGATCAGCGCCTTGGTATTATCCCAATCGCCGCGTTTGCGGGCCCCTTCCAGGTTCCACGGATGGTAGCCGTAGAGGTTGGTGAAGATCCGGTCCTTGTCTTCAAGCAACATTGGTTCAGTCTCCCCCGCCTTGAGGCGCGTTCGGCGCGTCGGCGGTCTGCGGGGCCGGTCCGGTCAACAGCGTCGTCGGGCCGCCTTCCGGTTCGGAGGTAACCCGGCCGACCTGAGAACCGACTTTCGCCTCTCCGCCGCCTTTCAGCGTTTCCAAAACGCTGAGCAGCGTTTCAGGCGTCAAATCTTCGAAGAAGTCGTCGTTGATCTGAACCATCGGCGCGTTGGAGCAGGCGCCAAGACACTCAACCTCGGTCAGCGTGAAGGTCTGATCTTCCGTCGTCTGACCATGGCCGATACCGTACTTCTCTTTCACGGCCTGCATCAGCTCTTCCGCGCCACGCAACATGCAGGGCGTTGTGCCGCACAGCTGAATGTGGAACCGTCCGACCGGCTTTAGATTGATCTGTGTAAAGAAGGTCGCGACTTCCATGACCCGGATGTACGGCATTTCCAGTTTCTCGGAAATCGCACGCAGCGCTGCCTCGGTAACATGATGCCCGCCTTCGTGGTTCTGTTCCTGCGCCAGAAACAGCAGCGCCAGGACCGCCGACTGTTTCCGCTCCGGCGGATACTTGGCGATATTGCGCTCGGCCTCTTCCAAGAAACGGCCGGTGAATTCAAAACTCTCAGCAGTCATCGATCGATCTCACCGAAAACGACATCCATCGCACCCAGGACGGCAACGGAATCAGCCAGCATGTGTCCCTTGCAGACGTAATCCATGGCCTGAAGATGGGCGAAGCCCGGCGCACGGATCTTGCAGCGATAGGGTTTGTTCGTGCCGTCGGACACCAGATACACGCCGAATTCCCCCTTGGGCGCCTCGACCGCGGTATAGGTCTCTCCGGCGGGCACGTGGAAGCCTTCGGTATACAGTTTGAAGTGATGGATCAATGCCTCCATCGAGCGTTTCATGTCGCCGCGGCCGGGCGGGCCGACCTTGCCGTCGGTGGTCATAACCGGCCCTTCCGGCATCTCGGCCAGACACTGCTTTACAATGCGCAGGGATTGACGCATCTCCTCTACACGCACCAGGTAACGGCTGTAGCAGTCGCCGGTCTTGCCGACCGGCACGTCGAATTCCATCCGATCGTAGACGTCGTAGGGCTGCGCCTTGCGCAGATCCCAGGCGATACCCGATCCGCGCAGCACAGGGCCAGAGCAGCCCCAGGCCAGCGCATCTTCCGGCGAAATGATGCCGATATCGACCGACCGCTGTTTGAAGATCCTGTTCTCGGTCAGCAGGCTTTCCATGTCGTCCATGAATTTCGGAAAACCATCCGCCCACTCGCCGATTTTGTCGGCCATGCCGGCGGGCATATCCTGGTGCACGCCGCCCACCCGGTAGTACGCCGCATGAAGACGCGCGCCGCAGACCCCTTCGTAGAACTCCATCAGCTTTTCACGTTCTTCGAAGGCCCAGAGCATCGGGGTCATCGCGCCGACGTCCAGACCGTAAGCCGGAACGTTCAGAAGGTGGTTCAAAAGCCGCGAGATTTCCGCAAACAGAACCCGCATATACTGGCCGCGTTCCGGCACTTCGACACCGAGCAGCTTTTCCGCCGCCAGCACGAACGCATGCTCCTGACACATCGGAGCGACGTAATCCAAACGATCGAAATACGGAATCGCCTGCAGATAGGTCTTGTATTCGATCAGTTTCTCGGTGCCCCGGTGCAGAAGCCCGATATGAGGGTCGAGCCGCTCGACCACCTCGCCGTCCATCTCCATCACCATGCGCAGAACGCCATGCGCCGCAGGATGCTGCGGGCCGAAGTTCATCGTCAGGGTCTTGATGGTGGGATCTTCGGGCTTGGTCGCCGCGGAGTCCGTGATCAGTTCCGCGCTCATGCGCGTTCTCCCGCTTCGTCCTCGGTTGCCTTTTCGTCTCCCGGCAGGGTCGGCGTCATGCCTTCCCACGGCGAGAGGAAGTCGAACTTCCGGAATTCCTGCGTCAGCGCGACGGGTTCGTAGACCACACGCCGCTGCTCGTCGTCATACCGAACTTCCACATAGCCGGTGAGCGGGAAGTCCTTACGCAGGGGATGCCCTTCGAAACCGTAGTCGGTCAGGATCCGCCGCAGGTCCGGATGGTCGCTGAAAAAGACGCCATAGAGGTCCCAGACCTCACGCTCGAACCAATCGGCCGTGGGCCAGACGCCGGCAACGCTCGGCACGGGCGTTTCCTCATCGGTCCGCACCTTCAGGCGCAGACGCAAATTGTGCTTAAGGCTCAAGAGATTGTAGACCACCTCGAATCGCTGTTCGCGCTCAGGATAGTCGACCCCGCAGACGTCCGAACACATCTTGAAAAGACAGTTCGCGTCATCGCGCACGAACTTGGCGACTCTCACCAGGCTTCCCGTCGCGACAACGATGGAAAGTTCGCCCAACAGCAAGCTGCTTTCGACGATCTCGTCCGGGAATTTCGCGGCCAGGTATTCACCCAGTTCCGTGATTGCTTCTGTGCGTTCGTCCATTCGTTCAACCGTTCCGTTGCGCCCCACCCCAGAAACCGTGCGGTTTCACCTCAACGGGCGATTGTTCCCGTTCGGCGGATTTTTTTCTGCAATTGCAGAACGCCGTACACCAGGGCTTCCGCCGTCGGCGGGCAACCCGGCACATAGATGTCGACGGGAACGATTCGATCGCACCCGCGCACCACTGAATAGGAATAGTGATAGTACCCGCCGCCATTGGCGCAGGACCCCATGGAGATCACCCAGCGCGGCTCGGCCATTTGGTCGTAAACCTTGCGCAAGGCAGGCGCCATTTTGTTGGTCAGCGTGCCGGCCACGATCATCACGTCGGATTGGCGCGGACTGGCGCGCACCACGACCCCGAACCGGTCAAGATCGTAACGCGGCATATAGGCATGGATCATTTCCACAGCACAGCAGGCTAACCCGAAGGTCATCGGCCACATCGAACCCGTCCGGGCCCAATTGACCAGCTTATCGACGTTGGCGACCACGAACCCCTTGTCCTGCAACTCGTCGGTCACAGTCTTCAGGACGGCATCCTGCCCGGCCCCGGGCGGAAGCGGTGCGGTCGAATCGGACGCTAAAGACATGTCTTTGTTCTCAACCTCGCTCGGGAACGCGGGTCCGCGTGCCCTACTCCCAATCCAGGGCGCCTTTGCGCCATTCGTACACGAAACCGATGGTCAGGATGCCCAGGAATATGACCATCGACCAGAATCCGAACAGGCCGATATCGCCAAGCGCGACGGCCCACGGAAACAGAAACGCGACTTCCAAATCGAAGATGATGAAAAGCAGCGTGACCAGATAGAAACGCACATCGAAGCGCGAGCGTGCGTCGTCGAAAGCTTCAAACCCGCATTCATAGGCGGAGAGCTTTTCGGAGTCAGGATGCTGGCGTGCGACCACCATGCTGCCAACCACCATGATAACCGCCAAACCAATAGCAATCCCGAGAAAAACCAGGATCGCGAAATACTCGCTGAGTAGGTCAGTCACCCCCGTCTCCTACGCTGCGTCGGTACCTTGTGGAACCAACCCTAATCCATCCCCCGCGTCAACGACTGTTATTGACGCATTCGCCGCACTTTTTTGCGCACCGCAGCATAAGTCAATCGCGATATACCAGCAAGCATGCTCGCCGTTTCGACGCGGCGTGCTTGTGTGGGTTCTCAATGACTTGTCGTAGAGGATTGATCCAGGAAGTGGCGCGAGTGACGGGGCTCGAACCCGCGACCTCCGGCGTGACAGGCCGGCGCTCTAACCAAACTGAGCTACACCCGCTTCCTCGACTTTGGCTCGCGCGCCACCGTCGTTCGGATGCGCGTTACTAATGCCACCCCCCGGGGCTGTCAAGCGACCCAAGACGCAGAAATGAAATAAAACTTCGGTTGTCCGAAATTGCCGTCGGAACCCGGGATTGGATGCGTGCGCGGAGACCGCAAAAAGCGCGGAATCGCTTCCCCTTCAGCGCCGGAAATCAGCGCTTCCGCCCGGGGGATTGTGTGACGGCGATGGGGGCCGTCGGCGCGCCTCCACAGTGGCGATCCGATGGTAAGAACAACAATAGAAGAAGGGGGATTGGTGGGCCGTGACAGGATCGAACTGCCGACATCTTCGGTGTAAACGAAGCGCTCTCCCAGCTGAGCTAACGGCCCTTGGCGTTAAACGAACGCGATGGCGAAGGCACTTACAGCATTGTGCCGGGGCAATCAATCGCCTGGATTGTTTGCCGTCGGTTCCGACGAGACGCCGAACCGAAATCGGAGGTAAAAAAGAAACGGCCGCCCTCGCGGGCAGCCGATCCCAAAGAATTCCGTAAAGACTAGTTTACGGCGTCTTTCAAGCCTTTGCCGGCTTTGAATTTCGGCTGCTTGGACGCCGGAATTTTAATCTTTTCGCCAGTCCGGGGATTGCGCCCTTCGGACGCGGCACGGTGAGCGACACTGAACGTACCGAAACCAACCAGACGAACTTCGTCACCGGATTTCAGCGAGGCGCTGATGCTGTCGAACACGGCGTCAACGGCCTTTGTAGAATCAGCTTTCGAAAGGCCAGCCGAGTCGGCGACGGCCGCCACCAAATCATTCTTATTCACGTTAAGCCCCCTTTTAGCAAAGTGCGGGTGTTTGAACGGCGCGCAGCGATTGCGCGGTGATGCGAACAGGGAGGTTGTTGATCACTCCCTGATACAGCGTGGATAGTATGGGGATTCAGAAAACAGCGTCAATCGATATCCAGCAAAATATCGCGGAATTCTGCGGTTTTTACGTGAAATTCTAGGAATAGAAGGCATGCCCTTCCGGCATAGGAAAGGGCCGGATCGGCAACCCGGCCCTTTCATACCTAAATACCGTCTCCGGTGCCGGCGGCAAATTCACCGTCGGTTCGGACAGGACACCCCGGTCAGTGCGTCGTGACGCTGCCGTGTTCGTCGACCTCGTCACCGCTGGCGGGGGTTTTGTCCACCGCATCGCCATCCGCATCTTCCGGTGACCATTCAATCGGGGTCAGCTCGTCGGCCAGAGCCCGCGAAAGAACCTCGTCAACAGTCGAAACCGGAACGATTTCAAGGCCTTTCTTCACGTTGGTCGGAATGTCCGCCAAGTCTTTCTCGTTGTCCTTCGGGATCAGCACGGTCTTGATACCGCCCCGCATGGCTGCAAGAAGCTTCTCTTTTAGGCCGCCGATCGGCAGAACCCGGCCACGCAACGTGATCTCTCCCGTCATCGCCACGTCTTTGCGAACGGGAATGCCGGTCAGGATCGATACCATCGAGGTGACCATCGCCACGCCTGCGGACGGGCCGTCTTTCGGGGTTGCCCCCTCCGGCACGTGGACGTGGATATCACTCTTGTTGAAGGCGGTCGGTTTCACACCCAGAGACGGCGCGCGGCTACGGATGAAATACTCCGCGGCCTGAATGGATTCCTGCATGACGTCGCCCAGTTTACCGGTCTTCGTCACGCGTCCCTTACCCGGCACCAACACCGATTCGATGTTGAGCAGTTCGCCGCCGACTTCCGTCCAGGCAAGCCCGGTCACCACACCGACCAAATCGTCTTCCTCGATTTCGCCGAAGCGGAACTTTCGGATGCCGGCGTATTTCTCAAGGTTCGCGCTGGTGATCGACACGGTTTCCTTGCCGTCGCCGACGATCTCTTTGATCGCTTTCCGCGCCAGGTTCGCGATTTCACGCTCGAGGCTTCGAACACCCGCTTCCCGTGTATAATACCGGATCAGGTCGCGAAGAGCGTTGTCCGAAATGGAAAACTCCTCCTTCTTCAGGCCGTTCTCGGTGACCTGTTTGCGAAGCAGATGCCGTTTGGAAATTTCGACCTTTTCATCCTCGGTATAGCCCGGAATCCGGATGATCTCCATCCTATCCAGGAGCGGTTGAGGCATCCGAAGCGTGTTCGCGGTGGTCACGAACATAACGTCCGAAAGGTCGTAGTCCACTTCCAGGTAATGATCGTTAAAAGTGTTATTCTGTTCTGGGTCTAACACTTCCAGAAGGGCCGACGACGGATCGCCGCGCCAGTCGGCGCCCAGTTTGTCGATTTCATCCAGCAGGAACAGCGGATTGGATTTCTTCGCTTTTTTCATTCCCTGCAGGACGCGGCCCGGCATGGAACCGATATAGGTGCGCCGATGTCCTCGAATCTCCGATTCGTCGCGCACACCGCCGAGCGACATACGCACGAACTCGCGGCCGGTCGCCCGCGCAATCGACTTGCCGAGCGAGGTTTTGCCGACGCCGGGCGGGCCGACAAGGCACAGGATCGGGCCCTTCACTTTTTTCATCCGGACCTGAACCGCGAGATACTCGACGATCCGTTCCTTGACCTTCTCCAACCCGTAATGGTCGGTATCCAGGATCTTCTGCGCCTCGTTGAGGTCTTTCTTGACCCGCGAGCGCTTCTTCCACGGAATGCTGAGCATCCAGTCGAGATAATTGCGCACCACTGTGGCTTCCGCGGACATCGGGCTCATATTGCGCAGTTTCTTGAGTTCCTGCTGCGCCTTTTCTTCCGCTTCCTTCGACAGTTTCGTGGCTTTGATCTTCTCTTCGAGTTCGGCCAGTTCGTCCTTGCCGTCCTCGCCCTCGCCGAGTTCCTTCTGAATCGCCTTCATCTGCTCATTCAGATAGTACTCGCGCTGGGTCTTCTCCATTTGCCGCTTCACGCGGTTCCGGATCCGTTTTTCGACCTGAAGCACGCTGATCTCGCCTTCCATCAGCGAGTAGATCTTCTCCAGCCGTTCGGAGACGGACGAGATTTCCAGCAATTCCTGTTTATCGGCGATCTTCAGCGCCAGATGTTGGGCAACCGTGTCGGCGAGCTTGCCGGGATCTTCGATCTGGTTGATCGAGATAAGGACTTCCGCCGGCACCTTCTTGTTCAGCTTGATGTACTGCTCGAACTGCGTGACCACCGCACGGGCCAGCGCTTCCAACTCTTCCTCGGGCGCCCGTTCCTCGTCGACCATTTCCGCGTAAGCCTGGAAAAAATCGGGGTTGTCGGCGAACTCAACGAGGTTCGCGCGATGGACGCCCTCCACCAGAACCTTCACCGTCCCATCGGGCAGTTTCAGCAGTTGCAAGACGGTCGCGATGGTACCGACCTCGTAGACGTCTTCCGGTTTCGGATCGTCTTCGCCGGCATTTTTTTGCGTTACCAGAAGGATTTGCTTGTCGTCCTTCATAACGTCTTCCAACGCGCGAACCGATTTCTCGCGCCCGACGAACAAGGGGACGATCATATGTGGAAAGACAACGATATCCCGCAATGGCAGCACGGGATACGAGACTCCATGAGGCAGTTCCAACATGTAATGTGATCTCTTCTTACGTTAACGGCGCGGTCGCGCCACCGTTTTCGATCTTCCGTCACAGCCCGGTAAAGCGGCACCGTGACGAGGCGGATACTTCACTTGAAGTATAAAATAAGTGGCTTAAACGCGTTATTCTTCAAGTCTTGACAAGTGTTCAGTCTATCCCCACCGGCACAGAAACCGACGGCGGGTGAAGCGTGGGCTGATTAGGAGGCCGTCGAGCCCAGGTCTTCGCGCCGCTCTGAATATATGTAGAGCGGTTCGGCACGACCTTCGACGACTTCCTTGTTGATCACCACTTCTTCGACGGATTCCAAACCCGGCAATTCATACATCGGATCCAACAGAATCGATTCCATGATCGACCGCAGTCCACGGGCCCCTGTCTTGCGCTGAATGGCTTTCTGCGCCACAGCCCGGAGAGCGTCTTCCGTGAACTCGACCTTCACGTTTTCCATTTCGAAGAGGCGCTGATACTGCTTCACAAGCGCGTTGCGCGGCGAGGTCAGGATGTCAACCAGGGCGTCCTCATCCAGATCCATCAAAGTCGCCAGCACCGGCACACGACCGACAAATTCCGGGATCAGCCCGAATTTCAGCAGATCTTCCGGCTCGATCTCCATCAGCAGTTCGCCGACGGCCCGCTCATCGTCGTCGCGAACATCCGCGCCGAAGCCGATGGCGGAGCCCTTGCCGCGCTGGGAGATGATCTTCTCCAAGCCCGCGAATGCGCCACCGCAGATAAACAGGATATTCGTCGTGTCGACCTGCAGAAACTCCTGTTGCGGATGTTTCCGGCCGCCTTGCGGCGGAACGCTTGCCACGGTTCCTTCCATGATTTTCAGGAGGGCCTGTTGAACCCCCTCACCCGACACATCGCGGGTGATCGACGGATTGTCGGACTTCCGGCTGATCTTGTCGACTTCATCGATGTAGACGATACCGCGCTGCGCGCGCTCCACATTGTAGTCGGCGGCCTGCAGCAGTTTCAGAATGATGTTCTCGACATCTTCGCCGACATAGCCCGCCTCGGTCAGCGTGGTGGCGTCGGCCATGGTGAACGGCACGTCGAGGATGCGCGCCAGCGTCTGTGCCAGCAGCGTTTTCCCACATCCGGTCGGGCCGATCAGCAGGATGTTGGACTTGGCCAGTTCGACATCGTTGTTCTTCGTCGCATGCGCCAGCCGTTTGTAATGGTTGTGCACCGCCACGGACAAAACGCGCTTGGCGTGATCCTGGCCTATCACATAATCGTCCAAGACTTCCCGGATTTCCTGAGGCGTCGGGACGCCATCGGCGTTCTTGGAGACGGCTGTCTTGTGATCCTCGCGGATGATGTCCATGCAGAGTTCGACGCACTCATCGCAAATGAACACCGTCGGTCCCGCGATCAGTTTGCGGACCTCGTGCTGACTTTTGCCGCAAAATGAGCAGTAGAGCGTGTTCTTGCCGTCGCCGCCGGTGGATTTACTCATGGATAGGCCTTTCAATTTTCCCCGGCTCTATATACGCCGACCCGGGCCGATGAGGTCACTGCCCCACCCCTATATACTACCCAGTGCCAACCCGGGGCCTCAACGTCAAAATTGGACAACTTACCGGCATGTGAAGCAAGTATTTGGAATTGCTAAGCTTAAATTCCATCCAGCGACGATTTGCGCATCGGCCGCCGGCAATCGTCCCACTACCTCGGTGCCGCCAGGGCGCCCAACTGCCCGGAAACCGCCCCGTTCGACGTTGCTCACAATCGCTTCGGGCGCGCTCGCCGCTATTCGCCGTTTTCGTCCGGAGTCGACGGGCGCTTGTCCACCACCTCGTCGATCAGACCGAAGTCCTTGGCTTCTCCCGGCGACATGAAATTGTCGCGGTCCATGGCGGATTCGATCGTCTTGAGCTTCTGGCCGGTATGCTCGACATAGATCTGGTTCAGCCGTTCCCGGGTCTTAACGATCTCGCGCGCTTGAATTTCGATATCCGTGGCCTGACCCTGGGCGCCGCCGGACGGCTGGTGGATCATGATCCGGCTGTTCGGGAGCGCGAAACGCTTACCCTTTGCACCCGCCGTCAGCAGAAGCGATCCGGCGGACATTGCCTGTCCAATACACACGGTCGACACTTCCGGGCGGATGTACTGCATGGTGTCGTACATCGCCAAACCTGAAGACACGACGCCGCCCGGTGAGTTGATATAGAAGGCGATTTCCTTGGACGGGTTCTCCGATTCCAGGAACAGCAATTGCGCGCAGATCAGACTGGCGACGTTGTCTTCCACGGGACCGGTCAGGAAGATGATGCGTTCCTTGAGCAGCCGGGAATAGATGTCATAGGCGCGCTCGCCGCGGTTGGTCTGCTCCACCACCATGGGGACGAGCGTATTCATGTAGAGATCGATTGGGTCACGCATGGCTTGCCGACGCTCCTTCACACAGGCGATGTAGGTATGGCGATCAGGGTCCGGATGGACCCGTCCTGACGGAACTACTCGAAAGTAAGGTCTGACGGAGGAGAATTCATCCCCCGCCAGTAAATTCAAGGCGATTATTCCGCCTTGTCTTCCTTATCCGCCTTTTTCGCGGCCGATTTTTTTGCCGCCGCCTTCTTGGCGCCGGCCTTTTTGGCCGATGCTTTCTTCGCCGCGCTCTTCTTGGCCGGCTTCGCCTTCCCTTCCGACGCGTCTTCGTCCGGGTCCTTCATCAGGTCCTCGACGCTGACTTCCTTGTCTTCGACCTGGGCCATTTCCAGGATGAAGTCGATGACCTTGTCCTCCATCAACGGCGCGCGCAGGCTGGCGTTCGCTTCCGGATTGTTCTGGTAGAACTCCAGGACCTGCTGTTCTTGACCCGGATACTTCTGCGCCTCGGTAACGATCGCGCGGTTCACTTCGTCCTGACCGACAGAAATCTCATTCTTACGGCCGACCTCGGAAAGCAGCATACCGAGCTGCACACGGCGGTGCGCGATGGTGCGGTACTCTTCCTTCAGCTCGTCCTCCGACTTGCCCTCGTCATCGGGGTCGGTCTCGCCCGAGTCTTTGGCGCGTTCGTATTGCGCCCAGATCTGATCGAATTCCGAATCGACCATCGCCGGCGGCACTTCGAAATCGTGCGCGTCGTTCAGCTTGTCGAGCAGATCCCGCTTCAGCCGGCCGCGTGCCAGGTCGCCGTAGTCCTTTTCGATCCGCTCCCGCATCTGGTCTTTGAGCTGATCGAGGTTTTCCAGGCCAAGCGACTGCGCGAACGCGTCATCGATCTCGGTATCGGCGAAGGCTTCGATTTCATGCACCTTCACTTCGAACACAGCCGGTTTCCCGGCCAGGTTCGGTGCGTTGTAATCTTCCGGGAAGGTGACGTTCACGGTGACATCGTCACCTTTCTTGACACCGACGAGTTGCTCTTCGAACCCGGGAATGAACCGGCCGGAACCCAGTTCCAGACGATGTCCTTCGGCCGAGCCGCCTTCGAAAGCCTCGCCGTCGAGCTTGCCGACGAAATCGATGACCACCAACTCGCCGTTCTCGGCACCCCGGTCTTCGGAGATCGGCGCGCTGTTGCGGAAGTCTTTCGCCATCCGCTCGATCGCTTCATCGACTTCCTCGTCGCCGGCCTTCGCCTTCAGGCGCGTCAGGGACAGTGTTGAAAAATCCATCGGTTCGATATCGGGCATCAGGTCGACGCCGATCGTGTAAATCAGATCCTTGCCTTCTTCGAAGCTCTGGATCTCAATCTTCGGCTGCACGGCCGGGCGCAGTTCCCGTTCGTCCAGCACTTCCTGGCTGGTTTCGGTAACGGCTTTTTCAAGCACTTCGCCCATGACCGCCTTGCCGTAGCGCTGCCGCAGGACCTTGATCGGCGCCTTGCCCGGACGGAAGCCCGGGATGCGGACGTCGCCGCCGATTTCGCCGAGGCGCGCGTCGATACGGGCGTCAATGTCGCTGACAGAAATCGTGACCGAGAATTCCCGGCTCAATCCCTCGTTCTTTAATTCTTGGACCTGCATCAAATTTCCTGTCGGAGTTCTTGTTTCTCTACCTGCGGCCCCGTGCCGTCGCCCCGTTGCTGCGGGAACCCGGCGGTGACCGACCATGGTGCGGGCGGAGGGACTCGAACCCCCACGGATCGCTCCACGGGAACCTAAATCCCGCGCGTCTACCAATTTCGCCACGCCCGCTGGGTGCTGAGTTCGGGACCATCCCGCCGAAGCCGCGGTTCTATAGCAATGCGGCCCCAGTGCGTCAAAGCCTGAGGCGCCAAAAAAAGACCGATTTTTGAAGGGTGGACGGCGCTTTGCCGCCGGCCACGTCAGGCGGCCCGCTGCTGCATGGGCCGCCGCCGTGTCCTAGACGACAGGCTGATAGATTTGAGCGAAGGTTTCCAGGGCCAAGGAGCGGTAGCCCGCATTAACCCGGGTGAAGGCGGTTTGCTTCTGGATCTCAAGCTCGTACCGCACATGCGGAATGCCCAGACCGTCATCATTGACGGAAATGACTTTCGCGGTCTCCACCCGGTGATCGGGGGTTTCGCGCTGGAACCGCGCACCGGCGATCACGGCTTCTATCGTACGGCGGCGTTTTCCCATCGGGAACATAAACTTGGGTAGGCCGAACAGGGTAGAACGTTCGGCTGTTTCGTTTTGCATCCCCCCGGATACTGCCAATCCCGGCATGGAGGCATCCTCCCAAAAAGCTATCGAAGCAGCACTCGCTGTCCTTCGACCAATGTACGATCGGCCACTCTCTCTTTCGCCGAACAATAAACCGCCAAATAAATACAAATGACTACTTGACGGTACTCACGAATCATTCTCGTGGATACTATATAATTAACGAGTATGAATAAATAGTTAATAGTTTCAGCGCCGTCCGGGCACGCGCCCAGGCACACCCGCAAGGATCACATTAGCCGTTGCGAAGATCGCGCAGAACGGCCGGGATCAGTTCCACCAGATCTTCAGCGATCAGGCCTGGCCCGAACTTGGCCGCCGCCGCTCCATGGATCCAACAACCGGCGCAGGCGGCGAGGAACGGCTCCAGGCCTTGCGCCATCAAGGCGACGACGATGCCGGCCAGCACATCCCCTGCCCCGGCCGTCGCCAGGTCCGGCGGCGCGTTGCGATTGATCGCCAGACGGCCGTCGGGTGCGGCGATCGTTGTGTCGAAGCCTTTCAGCAGGATGACGCAATTGGACCGGGCCGCCGCCGCCCGGACGCGCAGAAGCCGTCCGCCACTCAGATCGGGAAACAGTCTGCAGAACTCGCCCTCATGCGGGGTCAAAATGACGGGCCCACGCACCGAGTCGAAAAGAAGGTCCGGCGCCCCCTCGTAGACGCTCAAGGCGTCTGCATCCAGAACGGCCGCGCGCGCACTACGCAGCGCCATGGAGGCACGTTCCCGGGTCGCCGTCACAAGCCCGGCCCCGGGTCCCATGAGAACCGCATCCAGCTTTTCGTTTTCCACCAGATCGCGCAGAGAGGCCGTATCCCGGAACGGCTGTATCATCACGCTTTCGAGCGAGACTTTGTAGATCGTTTGGGCGTCCACGGGGGCCGCCAGCCCCACTGCACCCGCCCCGGCACGCTGCGCGGCCCGGGCGGCAAGCCGGGCCGCGCCCGTCAGGACCGGGCCGCCAACCACCAGCGCATAGCCGCGAGAATACTTGTGATCTCCGGGCCCCGGCCACCGCAAATCTTCTTTCCAAAGATCCGGGCCGTTTTCCACCTGCTGAGGCGCTATGCTTTCGAGCACGGTATCGGGAATGCCGATATCGGCGACGCAGACTTCCCCGCACAGGCTGCGGCCCGGCATCAGCAGATGTCCCGGTTTCTTGCGGAAGAAAGTAACGGTCAGTGCGGCTTCGGCGGCGACACCCAAGACCGCGCCGGTATCCCCATGAACACCGCTTGGAACGTCCACCGCGACAACGGTCCTGCCTTTGGCTGCCGATAGCAGCTCCGCAGCAACTCCCTCCACGTCTTTGGAAAGCCCCGCTCCGAAAAGGGCGTCCAGAACCAAAGTCGCTTCGCCCAGATCCGCTGCGCCGGAGGCTTCGACGAAGGGCCCGTCCCATCGCTCGGCATTCGCTTGCGCGTCCCCCTTGAAAGCGGACCGCGCGACCAGGGAAACGACCCGTACGGGCCAACCCTGCTCGGAAAGCAGACGGGCGACGACAAACCCGTCTCCGCCGTTATTCCCCGGGCCGCAGAGGATGACTGTCTCCTGCGACGGCCAGCGCGCCATGATCCGCTCGGCGATCGCGCGGCCGGCATTTTCCATCAGCGTCAGGCCGGGCACGCCGCCTTCAATGGCCAGGCTGTCAGCCCGGTACATCTCCGCCACGGTCAGCAGCGCGGTCTCTCGAAAGCGTTGAACGGCGGTCATCTTGGGTGCTGGGAGTTATTGTGAAACAAACGCATCCCCGACATTCCTTCGCCGGAGATTGAGCGTCAATCACTCAATCGTTTGCAGGCGTTGGTTTTATTGTGAGGTCTTCGTGACTAGGTTCGACACGGATCGATCGGCGGTAAAGGACCCCATGCGAGCGAAAGCGCCCACATCCGGACATCTCGTTGCCGCCCTGCTTGCGGCGGCACTGCTGGCGGCCTGCGACAGCGGACCGGCGGTGAACGAACAGTTCCGGGCAGAGACCGATATCCTGGAACAGATAAGCGGGTCCGGCGGCGTTGTCCCTGTCGCGCTCGACTCTCTACCCGATGTGCTGCACGGCGATCTGGCTGAGGAGCTTCGGGCAGCCGCAGACGACCTGCGGGCACGTGCCGAGATCGACTTCCGGTTCGCCCCTGTTCCGGATGGCCGCGCGCTGGCCCTGCGCGTCGCCTTTCAGCCGCCCGATCAACTGACCGCCCTGTCCCTGTGCCAGGGGCAGCCGATTGGCCGGACCGACAGCAAGCGGCGCAGCATCACCATCGTCGCGGCCCTGTGCGCGGACCGCCGGCGGCTCGTCGCCGTCCGCAGCGTTTACACTCCAACCGATCAAGGCGATGTCCGACAGGAGTACCGCGAAGTCCTGCGCGCCGTCGTCCGCCGCATCTTCACCCTGCCCTACGACGGTGCGTAAGCACCGTTTCGGTGTAACAATCCAATTACGCTGGGGTCACGGAACGGTAACATCGAGACTGCATAGTCCGTGCATCGACCAACCGCCCGACCATTCGGGCACTTGCGGTGATCGACGGGCTGATGAGATTAAGTGTAGGCCCCCGGTCGCCGTTTTTTTTGGTCGATACTAGTATACCTGTGTACGGAATCTTAACGGTTGTCCGCTAATGACACCTGATGGGGCAACATCACACACCATATCCGGTACCCGAAGAGTTGGACGACGTGCGTCTGCGCCGCTTCTTCGACTATTGGCAATCCGGTTTTGTTTCCTGCCTTCCGCCGCTGCGACGCGACTTCGATCCCCTTCAGGTGCGTGATCTGATGGGCCTTATTAACATCGCCAAGGTGGTCTGCAGCGGAGACCGAATGCGATTTGAATTTACCCTGTGGGGAACCGAGATATCGAAGCTTTACGGTGGCGATTTCACTGGCCGCTATGTCGATGAAATCATGCTGCCGACCGACGAGGGATCGGTTCAGGACGCTTTTGAGTTTGTGGCCAGGAACAGCGTTCCGCACTTCTGGCGCGTCAGGGTTCCCCGTCCCAACCGGGAGTTCGCCTCCTACAAAAGACTGGCATTGCCCTACCGCAACAGCAGCGGCGTGGAGATCTCCCACATCATTGCGCTGATGATCCCGGACTATAGACCGCCAAGTCATCCCGAAAAGCGGCTTCACACCGTCCGGCCTTAGGCGTCGCCGGAACTGTGCAACGACCCGCGCGCGCTATGTCACAGCGCGTCTAAGGAGGGGGCGAGCCGCTCGCTGTCCGGCGCAATAACCACGAAAACCAGATCGCGGCCGTCTTTTCTCGCAGGATATGCGCCGCGGTATACGGTCCACTCGGGGCCCTGATCCGGCTGGATCACGGACATCGACAGTTGCGGTTCTCGCTCTTTGAGCGCGGCAGTGAACTCGGTCAACCTGTGTTCGAGGAGGTCTCCGGAGACGTAATCATCAAGATACCACCCGGTGAAGTCCCCTTTAATAAGCCGCGCAACACCTGTTCCCATGAGCCGCACCTTGAAGCGCCCCTCCGGGGACCGTTCGAACAGTTGGATCCATTGCAGCAGCCGGACATGCCGGGCTGGATTGAACGCGGACCGCTCGATAACCCCATCTGGACCGGCGAGTTCTTTATAAATCTGTTGAAACAGGAACACGGGATGATCTGCGGGAACTTCGTCCGCTCCCAGAACTCGGTAGGTCCGAGCGGCGCCGGTAATATAGTCGGATTTGGCCTTTTCACCGGGGCGAGGCATGTGTCACTTCCCGCTGCAGGGCGGTCTCGTCGGCGCGCGTCCGGTAAACCCATCCTATCTTGAAGCGGTGTCTCGTGGTGGGCTCCGATGATGCTGATGCGTTCCGAAGGCGGCGCATTACTTCGGCACCTGTCCGCCGTCAGGGATCGCGACGCCGATCAGGTGATCTGCCGTCTTCCCGTCAGCCGCCAACGGATACAGGGCGCGATAAACAGGAACCGGGAAATTCTGTTTGTGGGGTATTGTGGCGGACCAAAAAGTTGGCTCTCCGCTGAGAACGGTTTCGTCGAACGAGAGCTTAATCTGAGCCCGGTCGTCGCCTCTAAACAGGTCGCTTGCCGACATCCCCGTTGCGTCGTAGCCGACCAGTTGCGTGTTCGCGGTTCCAACCAGTCGAAAGCAATAGTCCAGGTTCGAGGCATCACGCAGCACGCGCGCCAGGAAAACCCACGGAATAACCGCCGCCCCCAGTTCCGTCGGATCGACGGCACTGCGCGGCGGTAGCCGGCCATCCGGTCCGAGTTTCTCCATCCACCAGCGATCGAGCACCCAAATGGGAGAGCTTTCAGGGATACTCTCTTTGGCGATTTGATCCATTGAAAGGAAGGGTTTCGGACCTTCCTGTACTGCCGTCACGTCGTTATGCCTTTTTTGAAACTTCGCAAATATTACAATACCCGAATACAGATCAGGCCGCAGCACGGCAAGAAGCCTTCACACAAGTTAATTTGGCGTAAATACCCGTTTTTATTGATAAAGTCTGACGAAACGCCGGCCCGCTACTGCCGGTCCCAATAAATTGGGACTGCTTTTACGGAGACGTGCGCCCGGTGCGTTTTCGCGAATTTCTGAAAAAGAGAAATGGGGTGAGTGATGGGGGTTGAACCCACGACCTCCGGAATCACAATCCGGCGCTCTAACCAACTGAGCTACACCCACCGCAAGTGAGGGCGGGTTTTACGCCGCGTACCGGAGGCAGTCAAGCCGCCGCCGGGGCGCTCGGGCGAATTCCGGGCGATTGAGAAAAACTTTCCATAAACCGGTGTCTCTGTGACAGGAATCCGCCCTATGATGCGGGAGTGAGATACCCCATGAACGGGCTTTCTCGGGAGATCGCGTGTGAGATTTGATGGGCCAGAAACAATCCGCTCCCGTCTCCATGGGACGCTCTATTACGCCGTGATCTACTCCGGCGCCCTGGCGCTGATCGCCTTGCTGGCGCTGGCCAATCATTTCCTGGTCGATCGGATCATCGCCGAGGAAGCGACAACCGGCACCGTTGTCAAAATAGCCGCGCGCCAAGTAGCCCTGTCGCAGCGGATCGGTGGCCTCGCTTTCCAATATGCGCAGTCCGATCCGGCAGAGCGCGAACTGTTGGAGCCGTTGCTGCGGCAATCGGTGGGCCTGATGCGCAGCTCGCACGAAGCGCTCATCCGGGGCGACCAGCAATTGGGTCTGCCGTCGACCCTGCCGCCCGAGGTCGACGAGATCTATTTCAGCGAAGATGGCGGTCTCGACCAGCGGGTACGCCGTTTCTTGGTTTTGGCTGAAGATTTTCTCCGCCTGCCAACCGATCTGGTCGATCCGCGGAACCAGGGTCTGGTGCGTCTGATGGGGGCGGCGCAGGACACACTAATGGAAGAACTGTCGCAGGCGGTGGCGACTTACGAAGAAGCAAGCAAGCGGAACATCGAGCAGCTGCGCGTCAGAACCTACGGCCTGATCGCCGCGATCCTCAGCATCTTGCTCTTGGAAGCGATTTTTGTGTTCCGCCCCTTGTTCCGGAACCTGGTGCAGCAAAGGGAGTCCCTGTTCGACATGGCGCGGCGCGACCCCCTCACCGGCTGCTTGAACCGGCGGTCGGTCCTGGAAGGTGCCGCCCTGGAATTCGCGCGGTTTAAACGCTACGGCAACCCGCTCACCTACGCGATGCTGGACATCGATAACTTCAAGCAAGTGAACGATACCCACGGCCACGCGGCAGGGGACGCCGTATTGAACCAACTTGTCGAGATCGCGCATGAGATCGTTCGGAAGACAGACATTTTCGGCCGTGTCGGCGGGGAAGAGTTCGCCATCATCCTGCCCGAAACGGACCTGGCCGGAGCGCAGGTGTTCGCAGAAAAACTGCGTATGTCTATAGAGCGAACCATCATTCGTTGGGACGGTGAAACAATCGCCTTCACCGTTAGCATCGGCCTCGGTGTCGTTTCGGAGCCGGATCAATCAGAACAACAAGCCCTTTCCCGGGCGGACAAGGCGCTTTATCAAGCAAAGCAAACGGGCCGCAACCGGGTGGCGGTGTTCGACATGGACCAAATCGAAGCCATCGTCTGACCCCCTCGCCTGGCCTTGAGGCCCTATGAAGGACTCAAATCCGCGGGGAGACACGGGATGCTGCACCTAGCAGAGAATCTGAAACGACTGGGAACCGAATCCGCCTTCGACGTTTTGGCCAAAGCGGCCCGCCTTCAGGCAGCGGGGACTGACGTCATCAACCTCGGCATCGGGCAGCCGGACTTCCCCACGCCAGATCACATCGTGGAAGCGGCCGTGAAGGCCCTGCGCGACGGTCAGCACGGCTACACGCCGGCCAACGGCATCCTTCCGCTGCGCGAGGCCGTCGCGGCCGACTTGCACAAACGGCACGGAGTCGACATTGACCCTGACTGCGTGGTTGTGGTGCCGGGCGGCAAGGTCACCATGTTCTTCGCCGTTCTGATGTTCGGGGAGCCCGGGGCCGAAATCATGTATCCGGATCCCGGCTTTCCGATCTACCGATCGGTGATCGACTATTCCGGCGCCAAAGCCGTGCCGATCCCGTTGCTCGAATCGAACGGATTTGCCTTCTCCGCCGAGCAGGTGCTGGAGCGTATTACGCCGCGCACCCGCCTTATCATCGTCAACAGCCCGGCCAACCCGACGGGCGGCGTAACACCGGCGGCGGAAATGGACAAACTGGCGGCGGGCCTGGAGGATTATCCGGACGTCGCGATCATGTCCGACGAGATCTACAGCGAGATGCTCTACGATGGCCGCCAGCATCGCAGCATCCTGACCTACCCCGCCCTCAAGGATAGAGCGATCATGCTGGACGGCTGGTCCAAAACCTATGCGATGACCGGTTGGCGGCTGGGATACGCGGTCTGGCCGGCCGCTTTGGCGCCCGTAGCGACACGCCTTGCGATCAATTGCCATTCCTGCGTCAACGCGCCGACCCAATTTGCCGGGATCGCCGCGCTGGAAGGGCCCAAGGAACCGGTCCATGCCATGGTTGCCGCTTTCGACCAGCGCCGGAAATCGGTTCAGGCCGCCCTGAACGGGTTGGACGGGTTTTCCTGCATTGAGCCCGCGGGCGCCTTCTACGCCTTCCCGAACATTACCGGGACCGGGCGCAGTGCCGCGGAACTGCAGGATCTGCTGTTGGAGAAGGCCGGCGTCGCGACCATTGCCGGCACCAGTTTCGGGGAATATGGCGAGGGATATCTGCGCGTCTCCTACGCCAATTCCGAGGAGAATATCCTAAAGGCAATCGCGCGGATCGGCGACGCCCTCTGAACGGAACAGCGGCGAATCTGATCAAAAAAGGGGCAAACGCTCAGAAAATGATCAAAGATGTCAGCGCCGATGCATCGGATCTCTCCTAACACCATGAAAATAAAGCGGAATTTCTGATCTCTAAACTGGCATGGCCAATGCAAAGGCCGACTACATGCCCATACTGTCTGCTGGGCTAATCAACCGATACCGCGGCGGGGCTCTTTTTCCTCGCCGCTAGTTTGGGGAACGGGTTTCCGATGAAAAAAATCGAAGCGATCATCAAGCCGTTCAAGCTTGATGAAGTGAAGGAAGCGCTGCATGAGATTGGAATTCAAGGCATAACCGTCACTGAAGCGAAAGGGTTCGGGCGCCAGAAAGGGCACACCGAACTGTATCGCGGGGCGGAATATGTCGTGGATTTCCTGCCGAAGGTTCGGCTTGAGATCGTGCTTGACGATGCGCTCGCCGAACGGGCCGTCGAAGCCATTCAAGCCGCCGCTCAAACCGGGCGGATCGGCGACGGCAAAATTTTTGTCAGCAGTATCGAGGAAGTTATCCGCATCCGGACGGGGGAACGCGGCCCGGATGCAATCTAAACACTTCCCGGCGGCGCCCCGGACGAACCGGGGCCATCCTGCCGGGCGGCTGTAATCACAACTATCTGGTTAGTCTTAGAGAAAGAGGAAGAATAGGACATGTCAGACGCGAAAACCGTCCTGAAAATGATCGAGGAAAACGACGTCAAATACGTCGATTTCCGTTTCACCGATCCGCGCGGCAAGTGGCAGCACACCGCTCAGTACGTCACCACTGTCGATGAAGATATGCTGGCCGATGGGATCATGTTCGACGGATCCTCCATCGCCGGTTGGAAGGCCATCAACGAATCCGACATGATCCTGAAGCCGGATCTGGACAGCGCGGTGATGGATCCATTCACGGCCCAGCCTACCCTGGTTCTGTTCTGCGACATCTACGAGCCGTCGACGGGCCAACCCTACGACCGTGACCCGCGCTCCGTGGCCCGCAAGGCGCGCGCCTACATGGAATCGCTCGGTATTGGCGACACCGCCTATTTCGGTCCGGAAGCCGAGTTCTTCGTTTTCGACGATGCGAAATGGTCCACCAGCCAGGAATTCATGGCCTACAAGGTCGATTCCGAAGAAGGTCCCTACAACTCCTTCGCCGACTTCGAAGACGGCAACATCGGTCACCGCCCGGCGCCGAAAGGCGGCTACTTCCCGGTCGCACCGGTCGATAGCGGCCAGGACATGCGGGCCGAAATGGTCACCGTCATGGACGAGATGGGCATCGAAATGGAAAAGCACCACCACGAGGTGGCGCCGTCGCAGCACGAGCTGGGCCTGAAATTCGACACTCTTCTGACCACCGCGGACAACATGCAGAAATACAAGTATGTCGTTCACATGGTTGCCGATTCCTGGGGCAAGAGCGCGACCTTCATGCCGAAACCGATCGTTGGCGACAACGGCTCGGGCATGCACGTTCACCAGTCGATCTGGAAGGACGGCAAAAACATGTTTGCCGGTTCCGGTTACGCCGATCTCAGCGAGACCTGCCTCTACTACATCGGCGGCATCATCAAACACGCGAAAGCCATCAACGCCTTCACCAACCCGTCGACCAACAGCTACAAGCGGTTGATCCCGGGCTTCGAAGCGCCGGTGCTTTTGGCTTATTCCTCGCGGAACCGGTCGGCTTCCTGCCGTATCCCCTATGTCGCGAGCCCGAACGGCAAGCGCGTCGAAGTCCGCTTCCCGGACGCCACCGCCAACCCGTACCTGGCCTACTCGGCCATGCTGATGGCTGGCCTCGACGGCATTCAGAACAAGATCCATCCGGGCGATCCGATGGACAAGGATCTGTACGACCTGCCGCCGGAAGAACTGGAAGGCGTGCCGACGGTCTGCGGATCGCTGCGTGAAGCGCTGGAAAGCCTGGACGCCGATCGCGAGTTCCTGAAAGCCGGCGGTGTGATGACCGACGACATGATCGACGGTTATCTTGAACTGAAGTGGGAAGAAGTGTTCCGCCTGGAGCACACGACCCATCCGGTAGAGTTCGAAATGTACTATTCGTCGTAAACTCTACGGCACAGAGTACCTTGTAGCATGGGGCCGGCATCAGCCGGCCCCTTTTGCTGTCCGGCGTCCGACTGGACCCGGTAACGGAATTTTCATTTATTGCTTCTAGTCTTCAGAAACGATCGCGCGGTCACGCCGCCATGGCGGCGAAGAAAACCGCAAGCCGGCGGGCGCGAATAGCAGCCGTGATCGACACGGTTCGCCGTGACGAGAGCGGCACCCAGCGGTGTGCCGGGACCTGCAGAATATTTTTTGCGATTACAATTGAAGAAAAACACAAGTATAAGCTGTTACCATGAAGGACATTCGGTTCGCCTATTTCAGTAAGCCAACGGATCGTTTCCGGTGCACCGATATCGAGGACATCCTGGCGATGTCGCGGCACAACAACGCCCGGATGGGCGTGACCGGCCTGCTGGTGCAAACCCCCAGCCATTTCATGCAGGTACTGGAGGGGTCGCGGGAAGCCGTGTCGCAGACTTTCGGACGGATTGTGTCGGACCCCCGGCATACCGACGTCACGTTCTACGGCATGTCCGACATCGACGAGCGGCACTTTTCGGAATGGCGTATGGCGTTCGTCGGCGCGGAGGCCTTTTCGGAAGAACTCTGCCGGCGCCTGTTCGGCTTACCCAGAATCATTCCTTCCCTGCTGAGCCATGAAGCCGCCATGGCTTTGTTCTACGAACTGGCCGCGGATGAGGGCCTGGCGAAAAGCTCGGAAGAGGCAATCAAAGGCCTGAAGGACGAGGACTTTTTCGAGATCTCGATCTGAAGAGGCGTCCGGCCTGAGCCTCTCCAGGGCGGATGTTCCAGTTGTCCGCCTTCCCTTCTGCTCGCTCCCTATCCCGTCGCCAGTTCCGCCAGGCAATCGGCAAGCACGCGGGCGCCCGCCGCGAGATCTTCTGGCAAGGCATCCTCCGCTTCATTGTGGCTGATGCCGGCGACACAGGGGACAAAGATCATTCCGCTCGGCGCCATCGGGGCGATGTACATCGCATCGTGTCCGGCACCCGACGGCATTTTCCGGCCCGGCAGGCCGAGGTCCAGGCGTGCCCTGTCCACCATGTCGACAATGTTTTCCGCAAACGGCGTGACCGGAACCGCCGAGGTGCAAATGACCTCCGCCCGGCAGCGGCGTCTTTCCGCGCAGGCCGGGATCACCGTTTCGATTTCACGGGCCATGCGGTCGATTTCCGCGTTCTCCGGATGCCGAAGGTCAATGGTGAAGGTGACATGGCTCGGGACCGTGTTCGGCGACCCGGGTTGGGCGATAAACCGACCCACGGTGAAGCGCATGGCGTCCGCCTCGTCGCGCGCGGTTTCTTCAAGATGCGCAATCGCCTCCACCGCCGCGAGAACCGCATCGGATCGGTTCACCCTAGGCGTGGTACCGGCATGCGCTTCTTCGCCGTAGATCTCGATCTGATAGCAATTCTGGCTCTGGATAGAAGTTACCGAGCCGATCGTCTCACCGGCCGTGACCAGGACCGGTCCCTGCTCGATATGCGCCTCGATATAGGCGGCGACCGGCGACCGCAGCGGCCGCTCTTCCGCCTCCGGTGTCATCGCGGTGACGGCCGACAGCGCGTCCGCAACGGTCACGCCCTCCACATCGACGGTCTCCAGCGCCGATTGCAGCGGCAATTTGCCGACATAGACGCCCGATCCCATGGCCGTCGGCGCAAAGCGCGCGCCTTCTTCGTTCGTCCAGGCGACCACTTCCACCGGGTGGGGTGTCTGTATGCCGCCATCTTCCAGCGCTTCCAGAACCTCGAAACCGGCCAACACGCCGTAAACACCGTCGAACCGGCCTCCGGTGGGCTGCGTGTCCAGATGCGACCCGGTCGTGACCGGCGGCAGATTGTCGTCCGTACCCGGGCGGCGGACGAAGAGATTCCCGATCGCGTCCTGATAGACATCGAAACCGCGGGCCTGAGCCCAGTCCGCAAGCAAGCGCCGGGCGCGTCCGTCCTCCTCGGTCAGAGCCTGGCGGTTCACCCCGCCCTTGTTCGTGGCGCCCAACTGCGCCATCGACATCAGCCGGTCCCAAAGACGGTCTTGGCGTACGAAGTCCGACGGTTTCATCATTCCTCCAAAATAAATTCCCCCATGCGACAGGCATGGGGTATGGATAGCGCACGCTGACGAAATCCAGCCTGTATGGCAATGACTGCATAGGGTTTGCGCATGACTTCCGAGCAGAATAACCAACCGATCTCCGATGGGACCGGCCGGCTGGAGGAGAAGAAACGGGCCTTTCGGTTCTTCGACAACCGAGAAAAGTATCTGCTGTTCGTCACCACCTGCAGCGAGAAATGGGCCGTGGCGGACCGCGTCGGGAAAGAATTGCGCCATTTGGTGCCAAACCCGCCGGCGTTGCGGGTGTTCGACGCGGGCATGGGCGATGCCAGCGTGTTGACGTTGGTGATGCGGGAAATGCACTGCCGCTTCCCCACCATCCCGTTCCAGGTCGTCGCTAAGGAAATCAGCCTGGAGGACGTCCGTCTCTCGATGGACAAGATCGCCGACCGTATGCAGGAACATCCGGCGACCGTCTTCGTCGCCACGAACCTATATTACAGCGAGGCGCCTCATCTGCGTCCGCGAAATCCTGACAAACTTAAGGATTTCAACTGGATTGAGGTCGTCCTTAAAGGAAAAACCAGTCATGACTTCGATGAACAGCTGAAGGCAGCGCAGACAAAGCTTGCCGACATCTGGCAGACCCGGACCAGTCCCACCACCGGCAACCCGCTCTATGCGAAGCCGGCCGTCATGGTGATCTACCGCGAAGATCACCGGTTCGTCCTGGACCAGGTGATCCCGCGCCCGGAACCGAAATTCTTCGAAGACGTGGAACCGGCATACGATCTTGTCATCGCCTCCCAACCCTATCGCGCCCGGCAGCCTGCCGAGTTCAAGGTGGACAAGGTGCTGGGTCCCCTCGCCCGCGTTCTGGCGCCCAACGGCAGGATGATTGTCATTCAGTCGACAGGCCGCGATCCCGGCATGGAGATCGTGCATGGCCTCTGGCCGGATGAAAGGCCGTTCGTCACTCCGGCGCATTTGTTGGTGAACACGATGAAGGAAATGCTGGCGGACAGCGCACCGGACCTGCGCTACGAGGAGAGCGTCGGGGACGGCTCCCTCTTCCGTTTCCACCTGCATGCAATGCCCAGCGAGCTTGGCGACAATATCGGGACCTCGACTCTGCTGGCCGCTTGGAATGCGGCGGTCTACGTCGCGCAGGTAGACGATCAGAAACTGACCGACGCCATGACCCGCAGCGACTACCTGGATATAACGGCTGAGGTTCTGCGCCGGAACGGCGGGTTGTGGTTCTTAGACGAGGCTTTCGTCGTCCGGCGGCCCGGCTGATCCAGACGGTGCCTGTCAGGTGCGCCAGCGCAGCATGCGCCGTTCCGCAAGACCGAGGAGCGCACTGACCAGAACCCCGAGCACAGAGAGAATGATCACGCCGGCAAACAGCCGCTCCAGATCGTAGAGCGAGCCGGCCTCCAGAATATAGGCGCCGATACCGTATTCGGCGCCCAGCATCTCCGCCGCGACCAGCAGGATGATGGCGATAGCCAGACTGATCCGCAGGCCCGAGAGAATTCCCGGCATTGCGCCCGGCAGGACGATCTTCCGCACGATGCTGAACCAGGTAAGGCTGAAACTCTGTCCCATCCGGATCAGGGTTCGATCGACATTGTCGACCGCACCGTACGTGGCCACCACCGTCGGCGTGAATGTCCCAAAGGCGATCAGCGCGTATTTCGAGCCTTCATCAATCCCGAACCAGATCACGAACAAGGGCAGCAGCGCGATCTTGGGGATCGGAAAGATCGCCGCGACCAACGGAATCATGCCGGCTCGGATATAGGAGAAAAGGCCGATCAAGATGCCAATCCCGATCCCGAGGCTGGCACCGATGGCGGCGCCGACAACAAGCCGCGTCAAGGACGGCACCAGATGTTTGAAGAGAAGCCCGGAGTTGTAAATCTCCATCAAGGTCGCCAGGACCGCCGACGGTTTCGGCAGTGTTAGCGCCGAAATCCAGCCTTGACGCGTCCCCCACTCGGCAACGCCAATCAGCACCATGAACACAAAGACGCCCACCCAGCGGCGCGTGCGCGGCGCGAAGCCGCCGCCTCGGAATGCCACCCGCTTCTCCTTGGCCCCGATGATCGGCACTCCCCGGTCAGACATCCAGCAACTCCTGGTCCGCCGCTTCGGCCTCTTCACGCATCAACGCCCAGAGATGACTCTGATGCCGGTCCAGTTCCGGGTCGGCATAGGCCCGGTCGGCCAGCGGCCTGTCGATCTCGACGGTTTCGCGGATGCGTCCCGGGCGGCGCGACAGCACCACGACCTTGTGTCCAAGGCGCACAGCCTCCGCCAGATTGTGCGTGACGTAGATGCCGGTGAACGGCGTGCGCGTCCAAAGCGCCACCAGATCGTCGATCAGTAGCTCCCGGGTCTGGCTGTCCAACGCCGACAGGGGCTCGTCCATCAGCATGACGGCCGGATTCACAGCCAGCGCGCGGGCGATCGCCACCCGCTGTTTCATCCCGCCGGACAGCTGTTTCGGAAGCGCCGTGCGAAAGTCCGTCAGCCGCGTCCGCGTCAACACGTCGCCGATAATCTCGTCAGCCTGGGCGCCATGGATCCCATGATCTTCCAGCACCAGGGAGATGTTTCCCTCGACGGTCCGCCACGGCAAAAGCGCGAAATCCTGGAACACGTATGTCAGCGGATTCAAACATCCCGCCGGGGCTTCTCCAAACTGTAGCACGCGCCCCGATGACGGGCGTTCCAGCCCGCCGATCAGACGCAACAGCGTGGATTTCCCGCAGCCCGATGGGCCAACGATGCAAACGATCTGTCCGGACTTGAACTCAAGCGAGATATCCGTGACGACGTCCATCTCCGCATAGCGGTGGGCGACATCGACAAGACGAATATCCATTCATTCGCTTCCGTAGGGGGGCGTGCGGTAACGGTGGGTTGGCGTCCGGGTCAGCCGCCGATGGTCTCGACATAGCTGGTGTCGATGAGCGTATCGAGCGTGATATCCGAATCCACCAGTCCTTCCGACTGGAACCAGGCCAACTGGTCCCCAACGGACGCCACATTCAAGGCCGCACCCTCGTTCAAGCGCATCGAGCCGTTGATGATCGAGGGTGCCGCCTTTTCGCGCGGCCTGTCCGTGTAGACATACTTGTGGATCAGATCGACCATGGTGTTCACACCGTCGTCGCCACCAGTCCGGGCAATCATGGCCGCGTTGTAGTCCGCAACTCCGCGCCCGAACCCAGCCAGGAAACGCTCCGTCATGGTGCGTTCGCCGGAGGCGTTTTTCGCCGAGGTAAAGACCGTGGTCACCTGATAGTTCGGCAGATAATCGGCAACATTCCCGATGATGTGGACGGCGCCTGATTTGGACAGCGGTTTGGCAATGTGGGGCACAATCGACCAGGCATCTATCTGTCCGGATTTCAGCGCACCGATAATGGCGCCGACCTTCTGCAACGGCTTATAGCGGAGCGATGCGCCTTCCGCGGCGGCAATCTTGGCCCCCATATAGTGAAAGGAAGAGCCTGCCGTCGTAATACCAAAAGCATGATCGTTGAAGGCGGATGGGCTTGTCAGACCGGCCTTGAAGGCGGCGTCCGATGCCAGAATCTTTTGCCCGTCGATGCCGGGTTCCTCGGACAGTGCCCCGCCGATCACCTTGATCGCGCCTTTCTGGGCGAGCGAGATCAGGCCGCCGGAGACGGCTGTCACCGCATAGTCGACATCGCCGGACGCAATGGCGACGGCCATGGGTTGAGCGGCTTGGAAGAACTTGAATTCGACGTCGAGCCCAGCGTCGGCGAAATATCCCCGTTCAAAGGCAATGAAGCTGCCGGAATGGCTGGTGAAGCGCAGCGCGCCAACCGTGATCTTGCGATTGGCCGCCAAGGCCGGCGCAGGCAGGGCCGCGGCCGCGGCTGCGGCGCCCATCAATCCCAAGGTGCGACGCCGGTTTATCCGTCCCATACTGTCCTCCCACAAACTGCGATTTCTTGATAACCTTTTTGGGTCATATGTTTAGGGTTCGCTCTGCTTACGGCAGCGTAACCTTGAACTCCTTGCCACCGAACCCGTGCACACTATCCTGCGCGCGGACTGTCACCTCGGAGATGCCGGCCGGAATCCGCACGCCCGACAGGGAGCGGGTGAAAGGCTGTTCCTCGACATGCGGGTGAAACAAGGTGCGCACGCCCAGAACGGTCCCATCCGGGGCAACCACTTCCCAGGCGTTGGCATAGTGGTCCCACCCCTCGTCGGCATGCTGGACGGTGACGTCGAAACGATAGCTGTCGCCAGACTTGACGACGCGCACATCGATTACGTCCACCTCGCCGGACCGGGCGGCGCCCGCCAGCACGACCGTGCAGACCAGCGCCAGTCCCAGTGATTTCAGCGATGACCTCAACATGCCGCCCCTATCCGCCGATCGCGCGCGGCTGACGGTTATCGTCGATCGCCACATAGGTGAAAACGCCTTCGGTCACTTTCACCCGCTCGCCGGCCGCGTCGCGCAGCGCCCAAGCCTGAATATGTACCGTAATAGAGGTGTTGCCGATCTTCACGACCTCGGCGTAGCAGCAAACGACATCGCCGACAAAAACCGGCTTGTGGAAGACCATGCTGTTGACCGCGATGGTCGCGACGCGACCGCTGCCTTTGTCCCGGGCAAGAACGCCGCCCGCGATATCCATCTGGGCCAACAGCCAGCCGCCGAATATGTCTCCCGCCGGGTTGGTGTCGGCCGGCATCGCCAGGGTCCGGATGACCAATTGTCCCCGCGGTTCTTCCGCTTCGGTTTCGCTCATATAACCCCCGGTTTCGGCCACCGGCCGTTTTCAACTTACCCACAATATGTTGTGGGAAAACACCCACATACCCACTTGATACGCTTGTTGCGGCCGGTGCGCTTGCGTATAGTGCGGCCATGGACGATCTCTTCCACAGCGACAGTACGCATAGCAGCAAAGACGGCTATTCGGCAAAGGATATCGAGGTTCTCGAAGGCCTCGAACCCGTGCGCCGTCGGCCCGGCATGTATATCGGCGGCACGGACGAACGCGCCCTGCATCACCTTGTTGCCGAGGTCCTGGACAACGCCATGGACGAGGCCGTTGCCGGCCATGCCAGTCGGATCGAATTGGAACTCGGCGCCGGCGGCGCCGTCACTATTCGGGACAACGGGCGCGGCATCCCGGTTGATCCGCACCCGAAGTACAAAGACAAATCCGCGCTGGAGGTGATTCTCACCACCCTGCATTCCGGGGGCAAGTTCTCCGGCAAGGCTTATGCGACCTCGGGCGGTCTGCATGGGGTCGGTATTTCGGTGGTGAACGCGCTGGCCTCTGACATGACGGTCGAAGTGGCCCGGGACAAGAAGCTCTACCGGCAGACATTCTCGCAAGGACATGCGACGTCGAAATTGAAAGCGGTCGGCGAAGTCAACAATCGGCGCGGCACCACCGTCACCTTCATCCCGGATGCCGAGATCTTCGGCGCGCAAAGCAAGTTCGAACCGCATCGCCTGTATCGCATGGCGCGGTCGAAGGCCTATCTGTTCAAAGGTGTCGAAATCCGCTGGCAGTGTGATCCAAGCCTGCTGACGTCGAAATTGGAAGCGGAGACGCCGGAAAAGGATCGCCTCCATTTTCCAGGCGGTTTGCGCGATTACTTAACAGCCAGTCTGAACGGCCGGGCGACCGTCACGCCCCGCCCCTTCACCGGCGAAATGAAGGCGCAGGACGGCATTGGCCGCGCTGAATGGGCCGTTCACTGGGCGGTCGATGGCGATGGGTTCGTCAGTTCCTACTGCAACACGGTGCCGACCTCTCAGGGCGGCAGCCACGAGACCGCGATGCGCGGTGCGCTGGCGAAATCGATGCGGGCCTATGGCGAGTTGGTCGGGAACAAAAAGGCCGCGCAGATCACGTCCGACGACATGGTGGGCGAAGCCAGCGCGCTGTTGTCGGTCTTCATCCCAGATCCGCAGTTCCAGGGGCAAACCAAAGAGAAACTGGCCTCGCCCGAGGCGGCGAAACTCGTCGAAACCGCGATCAAGGACCGGTTCGATCATTGGCTGGCCGAAGACCCGGCCGCCGCGAACGATCTGATGGAACGTATTCTGGAGCGTGTCGACGATCGCCTGAAACGCCGCCAGCAGAAGGAATTGCAGCGGAAATCCCCGACCCGGCGCTTGCGCCTTCCGGGGAAGCTCGCGGATTGCTCCTCATCCGGCCCGGAAGAAACGGAGATCTTTCTGGTCGAGGGCGATTCCGCGGGCGGTTCCGCCAAACAGGCGCGGAACCGAAAAACCCAGGCAATCCTTCCCTTGCGCGGGAAGATCCTCAACGTCGCCAGCGCCAGCGCCGACAAGCTGCAGGCGAACCAGGAACTAAAGGATCTGGGGCAAGCGCTTGGCTGCGGGACACGCAGCGACTGCAATCTGACCAAGCTACGCTATGACCGCGTCATCATCATGACAGATGCGGATGTGGACGGCGCCCATATCGCGTCGCTTCTAATGACCTATTTCTATCGCGAGATGGGCCCCCTGATCGAGGCCGGGCGTCTGTTCCTGGCCGTCCCGCCGCTCTACCGGCTCAGCCAGGGCGGCAAGACCGTCTATGCGCGGGACGACGCGGATAAGGACGCCAAGTTGAAGTCCGAGTTCAAAGCCAACGCGAAAGTCGAAATCAGCCGTTTTAAAGGTCTCGGCGAAATGCCGCCGCAGCAATTGCGCGACACCACCATGGATCCGGGCAAGCGGACGCTGATCCGGGTCGATTTGCCGAACCGCGCGCATGAGGAAAACCTGGATGAAGCCCGCCGCACGGCCCGGACGGTCGACACGCTGATGGGTAAGAAACCGGAATTGCGTTTCGCCTTCATCCAGGAAAACGCCCGGTTCGTCGAAGAGATCGACATCTAGTCACGCTGCATGATCGCGCCGCTCAGCGCGCAAGGCCGGCGCTATCTACAAAATTTTGATCGGATCGTGTCCCCCGTCACGCGACGGGTTTCCTATATGCCGCTACAATGGCGATGGCGATGGCGAGGAACACTTTTGGCACGGGCCGGTCGGCCTGTCCCTTCTTGTTGAAGGTTAATCCGATGTTCGCGCGCAATCCGAGTTCTTTCTCCGGTTGGCGTCCTGCCCCCTTAATAGAGGCAGTTACCGACGGTCGGACGGACTGGCATTCATTGTGCACCATCGCGAAGAGCCTAGGACAAGGTTCGGGGAGAACCCGGGGAAAGCGTTCGGTACCGGTCAGCCGGGCGCAGCCATGGAAACACTAAGGAGGTATCCTCTATGCAACGTTTGAAATTCGGAGTTTGCGCCGTTTTGGCCGGTGCCCTGCTCGCCGGCTGTGCCGGAGGGGCGACCGCCGTCGGCGGCCCTTACAAGGTTTATGGCGACCGCTTCTCGCCACGCTACAGCCACGGCGATTTGCAGTTTTTCAACGGCGACAAGGAGATGCTCGTCGAAGTCGTCAACGCCCCCTATGACGGCGACCGGAACGCGGCTGCTCAAACCATCGCACAGTCGATGCGCGGTAAGAACCAGGCGACCCGGATCGACTTCACCAGCGCGGCGGGCCCGGAAACCCCGGACCAGACCAGGATTGTCGTCGCGTTTCACACGGAAACCTCGGACTCGGGATCGGCCTATTGCGGATCCCCGGCGCCGGCCAATCAAGCGCGCGAGGGCGACACCGTTCGTATGCTGATGGTCTACTGCAAGCGCGACGAGTTCATGAGTTCGATCCGCGCCGAAGTGAACGGAGCGGACCGAATCGGCGATGCCTCGTTTCAGCAGATGTTGGCGCAGGCGACAAAGCGTCTGATCCCGCTGCAGGATCCGTTCAACGAAAACCGGGGAAAGAAGAAACGGACAACTGGATAGCTTCGACGAAAGGCCGGCCGCTAGCGGTACAAAAGCCAGTCGCGCAGCAAGGCGGTGACCGCCTGGGGTTGCTCCATGGTCGACATGTGGGCGCAGTCCTCGATCACCGCCAAGCGCGCGTCGGGTATCAGGCCGGCCATTTCTTCATGCCATTCCAACGGCGTCAGCTTGTCGAGACGCCCACAGATCAGCAGAACCGGAAGGTCGTACGACGACATGTCCGGCCGGCTGTCAGGCCTGTCGAGCAAGGCGGCGATCTGCTGACCCAGTGCCGTCTCGGCGACCTCTTCCATCATGGCCCGTATGGCGCCGACCAGCGCGGCGTCCGCGCGCCGTTCCGGCGGAACCAGCAGATCTAGAAAGTCTTCCACCAGCGACGGGATATCCCCATGGGATCCTTGTTCCGCCATACGGCGGCGTACGGCCGCGCGTTCGGGCGAATCCGCCATCGCGTTGGTATCGAGCAGCGCCAAACGTTCGACCCGTTCAGGCGCCTGACGCATCACTTCCATGCAAATCATCCCGCCCATCGACAGTCCGGCGAGTGCGAATCGTGGCGGTGCCTCGGCAAGCAGGCGCGCGGCGATCCCCGCCATGCTGTTATCGGAGGTCGTGTCGGCGATCTGAATATCCGCCAGACCGCCGAGATGGCGGGATTGATGCACCCACATGCGGTGATCGCAGAGATGCCCGGGTACGAGAACAAGATGCAAGGCGTCCCTCTCCAAGACGATTACTTGATCATCCGGGAGAGTTCCCGGAAAGCGTCGGTCCCTGCCCGTTCCAACCATTCGAAACAGACCATCTCGGTGCTCACGGTCTGAATACCGTTTTGCCGGAAACGATGTCCGGCCAATCGCCAGTTCTCCGGATCCCGGCTGCTGCAGGCATCCATGACGACGCTGACGGACATGCCGCGTTCGGCGAACTCCAAGGCGGACTGGAGGACGCAGACATGCGATTCGACCCCGCAGACCACCAGCTGTGGACGTTTCAAATTCTGAACATGCGCGGCCAATGCCGGGTCGGAAGCACAGCTGAAACTCAGCTTGTCGAAGACTTCCTGCTCGGTGAGATGCTGGGCAATCTCGGGCACGACCGGACCGAGTCCCTTCGGGTATTGCGCGGAGGCCGTGACGGGCACGCCAAGCCGCCGGGCCGCGGAAATCAACAGTTCCGCGTTCCGGATCACCTGATCCGGCCGCGCCATGGCGGGCATCAGACGTTCCTGAATATCGACCACCAAGAGCTGGGAACCGTCCGCCGACAGCCGCATGAAACCTTCCTCCGTTGGCGGGCATCCTGGCATTCCAACGATTGGATGAAAATCACCGATCGGCCTCAAAACCGCGTCAGAATTGACAAATTACCAAATATTCCTATGTTCTCCGGTGATTTCAGGCGGGACGGAGTCCACGCGTTAGACAGGGAACACGAGCGGTCTCGTCTTCCCGGATTACTTGGGTGCAAATCCCTACTTAAGGACAAGATGACAACAACTTTTGCCGATTTGGGCCTGGGTGAAGATGTGCTTCGCGCCGTGGCCGACGCCGGGTATGAAAAGCCCACCCCTATCCAGGAAAAAGCCATTCCCGTCGTTTTGATGGGCCGCGACATTTTGGGTTGCGCACAGACGGGTACGGGCAAGACCGCCTCCTTCACGCTGCCAATGATCGACATCCTGGCGCAGGGGCGCGCCCGGGCGCGCATGCCGCGCACGGTTATTTTGGAACCGACCCGCGAACTTGCGGCGCAGGTGGCCGAGAACTTCGACACCTACGGCAAGTATCACAAGTTAAGCATGGCGCTGCTGATCGGCGGGGTCTCCTTTAGCGAGCAGGAAAAGCTCCTCGACCGGGGTGTCGACGTCTTGATCGCAACGCCCGGCCGTCTGCTCGACCATTGCGAACGCGGCAAGGTTATCCTGACGGACACAAAAGTGCTGGTGATCGACGAAGCCGACCGGATGCTCGACATGGGCTTCATTCCGGATGTCGAGCGCATCGTCGGACTGATGCCCACCATCCGGCAGACCTTGATGTTCTCCGCGACAATGCCGCCCGAGATCAAGAAACTGGCCGACAAGTTTCTGATGAACCCCAAGGAGATGGCGGTCGATCCGCCCTCCTCCACGGCCGATACCGTGGAACAGGCCTTTATGCGGGTGCGCCCGCGCTCGAAACGCAAGGCGCTGCGCGACCTGATCAAGCAGGAAGGCGATCAGCTCAAAAACGCGCTGATCTTCTGCAACCGCAAACGGGAAGTGGCCGATCTGTTCTCCAGCCTCCAGAAGAGCGGCTACCCAGTGGGCGCCCTACATGGCGACATGGACCAGTACAAGCGTATGGAATGGCTGGAGAAGTTCCGGACCGGGGACTGTACGTTGCTGATCTGCTCGGATGTGGCGGCGCGCGGCCTGGACATCGCGTCCGTCAGCCACGTCTTCAACGTCGATGTACCGAACAATGCGGAGGACTACGTTCACCGTATCGGCCGTACCGGCCGTGCCGGGCGGAACGGGAAGGCCTTCACCTTCGTCACCGACGATGACGACAAGCTCTGGCATGCGGTGAAAAAGCTGGTCGGGAAGGAGATCCCGGAAATTCAGGGTGAAGTCTCCGAAAAGACAGAGACGGAACCAGCGGAAAAGGCCGCCGCGCCCCGCCAGAGCCAGGAGAAGGGCAAGCGCCGCGAACGCCGGGGCCGCCGCGATTTCGGGATCGGCGAAATGGAAGAGATGACCGTGCCCTACGGCCAGAGCGAGCACGTCCCCGCTTTCCTGCTTCGCTAACCGGTCGGGCGTATCGAACTCCCTCTTGACGGGTCGCCGTGCGATGAGACACTAGCCCGACAGTAGCAATTTGTTGGGCCGTATCGATGCAGACGATCTTCATTCAGGTTAAGTGCGATTTGGGGCAGGCTTATCACGTCGCCGACCAGGCGATCGACGTGGAGCACGTCTCGGAGGTCTATTCGACATCGGGGCACTACGACCTGATGATGAAATGCTACTTGGCGGACGACGAGGATATCGGCCACTTCGTCAACGAGAGCATCCAAACTTTGCCAGGCGTTAGGGATACCTTTACCATTATCACCTTTAAAGCTTTCGGGTAACAAAGACGCCCAAGCTTACGAAAGGTCGATCAATGACAAATTCTCTGGCGGATGTGGACGAGGAGCGTCTGCGCTCCGAGGTGCTTGGGCTGTTTCAGTATATCCAGCGCTTCCGCGAAGAGATCGCGCAAATGATCCAGCCGGACGCGGATGGGGATAAAAACCGCTTTCAGACGATCTCCGAACAGTTGGACGCGATTATTTCGGCGACCGAGGATGCCACCAACATCATCCTGGAAGGGATGGAAGGCATCGATGACATCACGGGCCGGCTTAGGGATGTAAAGGACGTGTCCGAACTGCCGGACCTGTGCAGCGAGTTGGAACAGGTTTCGGTGAACACGATGCAGGCCTGCACGTTCCAGGACATCACGGGGCAACGGGTGACCAAAATTGTCCGTTCCATGCAGTTCGTCGAATCGCGCGTCGACAACATGCTGGAGATCTGGGGCCGGGACGAAGTCCAGGAAATGGCCCGCGCGGCCGCCGACGAATCCGAGGGCCCAACCGGAGACGAGGCCTTGCTGAACGGGCCGGCGCTGGAAGGCGAGCAGGCGATCAGCCAGGCGGAAATCGACGCTTTGTTCGACTAGTTCCCGGCTCGGCCGAATCCCGTCAGAAACGGGTTGAGCCCAACCAAGAGTGAATGATGTCCCTGGACCGCCGACTACATGCCTTTCGTGCGGATCTTGCCGAAGCAAGTCTTCAAGGAAAAGTCGAGGCTGCGGCCTTCACCGAGGGCGCGCCCTATCGCGTGACAGCGTCCGTCCTGCCAGTTCGGGGGACTCCTAGACCCGGAGCGCCACTCGATACGGAACTGTTATTCGGCGAGGATGTAACGGTTTTCGACCGCCGCGACGGATGGTCCTGGATCAAAGCGGCCCGCGACGGCTATGTGGGATATGTTCCGAACGCAGGCCTGACGCCGGTCGAAGATCCGGTCCAACCGACACACCGTCTTGCTGCACTGCGCAGTTTCCTGTTTCCCCGTCCGGACCTGAAAACCCCGCCGATACAGCATTTGCATCACGGCTCTCTGCTGCGGGTTAAAGACACGTCCGGTGAGTACTTGGAGTTGGACACGGGCGGTTTTGTGTACGCCCCGCATGTCAGAGCGGCCGACCGGTTCGATACAGACCCTGTGGAAACGGCCCGTCTTTACACGCACACGCCTTATCTTTGGGGCGGACGCAGCAGCGTCGGTCTCGATTGCAGCGCCCTGGTTCAGTTGGCCTGGCTCGCTTGCGGCATCCCCTGCCCCCGTGACTCCGACATGCAACGCGACGGATTTGGTGAGAGCGTTGCCTTCGGCGGAGACGAGAGCACCTTGAAGCGCGGCGATCTGGTTTTCTGGAAAGGCCATGTCGGGATCTGGATCTCGCCGGAATCGTTTCTGCATGCGAATGCATCCGACATGTGCGTTGCGGAGAGAGGCTTCGCCGAAACAGCCGCCCACATCGAGAACAAGGGCGAAGGTCCCGTGATCGGCGTGCGCCGTCCGCCATTGCCTGCGGCTGCCGCTTCGTGAGTGCCGCCAAAGGGTCCCGGCGTAAGGCGGCCGCTCCGCGGGCCTGGCAGCGGATGTTGAGCGGCCGCCGTCTCGATTTGTTGGACCCCTCCCCGCTGGATGTCGAAATCGAGGATATCGCCCACGGCCTGGCCCGCGTCGCACGCTGGAATGGACAAACGCTTGGTGATTACCCGTTTTCTGTGGCTCAACATTCCTTACTGGTCGAAGACCTGTTCCGCATGATGCGCCCTGAATCCACCGACCAAGAGCGGCTTGCAGCCCTCCTGCACGATGCGCCGGAATATGTGGTTGGGGATATGATCAGCCCTTTCAAGGCCGTCATCGGCGATGATTACAAGGACGTTGAAAAACGTTTGATGCAGGCGATACATCTTCGCTTCGCCTTGCCCGCGGAGAACCCGCTCGCGCTGGAACAGGCGATCAAGAAAGCGGATCACGCATCGGCCTATATCGAAGCAACCCAGGTCGCCGGCTTTTCTGTGGAGGAAGCCCGGAAGTTCTTCGGCCAGCCTCCGCCCGGATTTGAACGGTTCGACGCCACCCCGCTGGCCACCGACGACGCGAAAAGCCGCTTTCTGGCCCGTTTCAAAGTGCTCGAAGAGCGGGTTTCACGGAACCAGGCCTAACTCCCAATCGCGAACCGAACCGCGGCCTCTTGTTCCGATCGCACAGATTGCATTACGATGCGCCGGGGGTAACCAAGGGGCCTTTGTCACCATGAATGACCGCACACGAGTCGTCCGGCTCCGGGAAGTGAAACCGCCGCCGGCGCGGTCTGCAGGCAAGCCCAGCAAGACCCAGGTCGCCTATCTTAAACGCGGCCTGGAGCAACCGGGCGGCAAGCTGCCCTTGTTCGACCTTCAAGGCCAACGGTACAGCGAACGCACAATCCGCTCCTGCATCGACAAGGGATGGGCAGAGCCCTGGTTCAACAACCCCCTGAAGCCCGATTGGCTGGTCTGCAAACTGACCGATGCCGGGCGCGGACTGTTCGAGGGTTAACCGGTATCCCGACGTGGCGCCAACGCGCGTTCCTCGGCCCGTATCCGCCAACCTAGAACCGCTGCATTCGCAAGGCCGAACCCAACCGCCGCTTCCCAGGCGCCGAAGGCGAGCGGCAAGACGATGATCTCCAGAAACACCACCAGATAGTTGGGATGCCTGACGAAGCGAAACGGGCCTGCGGTCACCAGCGGCGCTGTCGGCAGGGTAATGATGCGCGTGGTCCAATAGCGCCCCATGGCCGCAAGCACCCAAATGCGCGCAGCCTGGAGCATTAGAAAAACGGCCAAGAGCCCTAGACTGACCGGCGGATCCTGCAGGGCGAGCCAACCGAGGACGGCCAGCCACGCGGTATGGAGCAATACGATCGCCGGATAGTGGCCGGGGGCATGTTCGACCCCGCCCTCCGTCAGTAAACGCGCGGTATTCCGCCGGGCGATGAACAGTTCCGCGATACGCTGCAAGGCGACAAGCAGGACCACCGCAAGGGCAAGTGTCATGGCCTTACGTCCAAGAGCGCAAAGCCCGCCGTAAAACCAGGTCCCAGAGCGGTCATGATATGCGTGCCCGGTGCCGGTTCGTTTTCCAGCGTTTTCCGCAACACCGACAGTACCGTTACCGCGGACATGTTGCCGTGCTCGCGCAGGATTTCCCTGGCGTGCGCGAGGGCCGCAGGCGGCAACCCAAGAGCCCGCTGATAACTCTCCAGAACTTTCCGTCCGCCCGGATGCGCCACGATCCCTTGCAGGTCCGACAGCTTCAGCCCGTGCCGACCGAGAAAGGCGCGAAGGGCCTCCCCGAGCTTACCTTCAACCAGGGTCGGAATATCGCGTGAGAAGATCACGCCCAAGCCATCCTCCTCTACGCGCCACCCCATCACGTCCAGACTGTCCGGCCACGTGTGTTCCCCGCTTTCCAGCACACGCGCGGGAGCGCCGCCCTCGCCGGCTCCGGCCCTCAAAACCAAAGCGGCCGCGCCGTCGCCGAACAGGGCGCTGGCGATAACGTTGGCCTTGGTCGCCTCTTGGGGCCGGAACGTCAGGGCGCAGAGTTCCACCACCAGCAGCAGCACGGTCTGGCCCGGGCGTACCCGCGCCATATCGGCGGCCCGGGCCAGACCTGTGACCCCGCCGGCGCACCCCAACCCGAAGACAGGCAACCTGTTGATGTCGGCGCGCAAGCCGAGCCGGTTCAGAAGATGCGCATCAAGGCTCGGCGTGGAAACGCCCGTGGTGGAGACAACAACAACGGAATCAACCTCTCCCGCCCCAAGGCCCGCCATGGACAGCGCACTTTCCGCGGCCTCCGCAAGCAGATTGAGGGCGTTCTCTTGATACAAGGCCGTCCGCTCCGGCCAGCCGTGCGGCTCTCTGTACCAGTCGAGCGGGACGCACGACGCGCGATGGTCGATGCCGGCATTGTGATAAGCGTCGGCAAGCCGGTCGAACAATTCCCGCCGCCCCGCGAAGACCTCACGGCACAGATCGACGACGTCGCGCTGCGCCAGCCTATAGGGTGGAAATGCATCGGCGACCGCCAATATCGATACCGGTTCGGTCGCCATGCGCCGTCCCTCCGGAAGACCGGTGTAACCGTCAGTCTGCTTGTTCGGGATTGGCGAGCCAGTCGACCGCTGCGCTGATACCGCCCGCACCGAGCGGCACACCCAGCCGCTTCAATCCGGCTTCGACCGCACCAAGGCAGCCAAGGATCATCGGCTCATTCATATCGCCCATATGGCCGATCCGAAACGCCTTGCCCATCAGCTTGCCCAAGCCGCCGCCAACCGCGACGCGATAATGGTCGCGGCACATGGCGCGAACCGTCTCCGTCGCAACCTCCGGCGGCAGCAGGATCGTCGTCACGGCGTTGGCGCGTTCGACGGGATTGACCGCGTTGAACTGCAAAGCTCCCCCTTCGCACCATTGTCCGACGCAGCGCCTCACCGCTTCGGCAAGGCGGGCGTGACGGGCAAAAGAACCTTCAAGGGTTTCCTCGCTGAGCATGTCCAGCGCTTCGCGCAATCCGAAGATGAGATGCTCCGGCGCGGTGCCGCAGAATTTCCGGTAGTGTTCCTTCGCCATCCGGTCGCCCCAATCCCAATAGCGTTTCGGCATGCTGGACGCGGCATGCGCCGCCAAGGCGCGTTCACCGGCGGCGACAAACGCCACACCAGGGGGCAGCATCATGCCTTTTTGGCTGGCCGCCACCGTGACATCAACACCCCATGCATCCATGCGCAGATCCACAGTGGCCAACGAGGCGATGGCGTCCACCATGAAAAGTGCGGGGTGACCCGCAGCATCGATTGCAGCGCGCAGCGTCTGGATGTCGCTGGTGATGCCGGTCGCCGTGTCGGTGTGAACCATCAGCACCGCTTTGATGGCGCGATCCGTATCCTGGCGCAGGGCGTCCTCAACCGCGTTCGGGTCGATCGCGCGGCGCCAGTCGCTCGGCACCGTCACCACCTTCAGGCCGAGGGCATCCGCCATATCCGCCCAGGCCACCGAGAAGTTTCCAGTCTCCGGCACGAGAATGCTGTCGCCCGGACTCAGCGTGTTCGCCAAAGCCGCTTCCCAGGCGCCGTGGCCGTTCGCGGCATACAGAAAAACCTCTCCCTCGGTTTTGAACACCGGCTTCAGATCCTGAAAGATCTCTTTCGAAAGCGCGATGAATTCCGGCCCGGAAAAGTCCACCGCCGGACGGTGCATGGCATTGAGGATGCGGCCGGGGATATTTGTCGGGCCGGGGACGTTGAGGAACTCAAAGCCGCGCTTCGCCGGCACCTCTGCCGCGTCGGCGGCGGGAACCCGAGCGTGCTGAACACTCATAGTAAAAGCCTTCGAATGGTTATACAGGGGTTAGGGATGTGCGTATCTCAAGCCGCCACCCCTGTCCACGCCGATTGCTGCGGATTTGACGCTGTCTCCGGCGGTCGTGCGGTATCCGGTCAGGTCGCTGCGCCCCGCTTCTCCAGTTCCTTGATCCAATCCAGTCCGGGAAGCACCTCGCCCCGGGTGAATTCAAGGCGCTGTTGCGGGCCGCCGACCGTGGGGTTTTTGAACTTTCTTTTCCAGAGCTCCATTTTCAGGGTCAGGCCGCACAACACCCCGCCGACGGTCGTATGGTGGGCCGTGATCAGTTCCCGAACTTCGTGGAAACGTTCCGCGCTGATGTCGGTCCAGAAGTCGTTGGTTTTCCGGTCGAAACTTTCGAAACGGCCGGTGATCGAGGTGGTGATGTCGGTCAGGTCCGTATCGATCTTCTTCAGCATGGCTTCCTGGGCGCGGTCCTGCTTGACCACGAAGGTACCGCGCAGATCTTTCAGCCACTCCAGGAACTCGTCGATGATCGGCACGGTTTTGTCCAGGATGGCGCGGAAGTATGCCAGCGACAGGAAGATGTCGCCGTAGTCTTCCAGGAACTTGGGGATATCCATCAGTTCCACGTTCAGACTGTCGGCCATCAAACGCAGCTTCTGCAGCGCGACCTTGGGATCGGGATCCTTGAACATGCCCAGGATGTCGGAGACATCGCCGACATCGGTTTCCGCGTCCGCGCCATAGATATGCATGATCAACGGGTGGGTGAAGGCTTTCATCCGCTCGGTCAGTTCCGCACGTTTGGAATCCGACAGTTTCAGCGCTTCCTGGTTCTCGACCGCGATATTCATTTCCCGCAGCGCGATCCGGATCGAGTAAACGTCGAAACTGGGGACCAAATCGAACTTTTTGAGAAGCCTCAGGTCCGCATTGAAGGCCGGACCGCCCTCCGGAAAAAAGCCGGGCAATTCTTCGGTCAGGATCTGACCGCTGCCGGCGTCCTCGTCCTTGAACAGCTCCACCATGGTTTCAAGCTGGTTGTTCTTGACGAGGCGCGCGCGTTTAAGCCCCGGCATCTGCAGTGGCAGGATTTCCATGCCAAGCAGGTGAAGGCTGTCTTTGACGAAATCCGCTTCTTCTTGTTCCGGCGTCCGCTCCAGCGGGTTTTGCACAGCGGTTTCTGCCACGGGAACGCGTCTCCAAATGAACTCGAAAAGAAGAACGGACCCGTATGCAAGGACACCGATCCGTCTATGAGGTGATGATGATGAGATGCGACTTGAAAAGCAACCATCCGGACCGGATAGCCCACCTTCGGGCGCCCAGGCTTGAAGCACCGGCAATTGTCGCGCTATGTCACGCCACCGAACGCGACCTATAGGAGATTTGCGTGGAACCCGTACATGTGATCGGCGGCGGGCTGGCCGGCTCGGAGGCAACCTGGCAACTGGCGTCCGCCGGCGTTCCTGTGGTGCTGCACGAAATGCGGCCTGTCCGCAAAACGGACGCACATCAAACGGAAGGCCTGGCGGAACTCGTCTGCTCGAACTCGTTCCGCTCGGACGACGCCGAATACAACGCGGTCGGCCTGCTGCACGAGGAAATGCGTCGCTGCGGGTCGCTGATCCTGAAATGCGGCGACGCGGCGAAACTGCCGGCAGGCGGCGCGCTTGCCGTGGACCGCGACCTATTCAGCCAACGCGTCACCGACGCCTTGGCGGCGCACCCTATGGTCACCATCCAGCGCGAGGAAGTGGCCGGCCTGCCGCCGGAAGCGTGGGACAGCGTAATCATCGCCACCGGTCCCCTCACCTCGCCGGCGCTGAGCGAGGCCGTGCGCGCGCTCGGCGGCGAAGATGAATTGGCGTTCTTCGACGCGATCGCTCCCATCGTTCACCGCGACAGCATCGACTTTGATAAAGTCTGGTTCCAATCCCGCTACGACAAAGGCGACGGCAAGGACTATATCAACTGCCCGATGACCGAAGAGCAGTACAATACCTTCCTGGATGCCCTGATCGCCGGCGACAAAACCGAGTTTCACGACTGGGAAAAGGATACACCCTACTTCGAGGGCTGCCTGCCGGTGGAGGTGATGGCCGAGCGTGGGCGCGAAACGCTGCGCTACGGACCGATGAAGCCGGTCGGCCTGACCAACGCGCACGACGGTTCCAGGCCTCATGCGGTGGTTCAACTGCGTCAGGACAATTCTCTGGGGACGCTTTGGAACATGGTCGGTTTCCAGACGAAACTGAAATACGGCGCGCAGGGGGACGTTTTCCGGATGATCCCGGGACTGGAAAAGGCCGAATTCGCGCGTTTGGGCGGTATTCACCGGAATACCTTCATCAACTCGCCGCGCTTGCTGGACGATGTGTTGCGCATGAAGTCAATGGCACGGCTACGGTTCGCCGGCCAGGTGACGGGGGTCGAAGGCTATGTCGAAAGCGCCGCGGTCGGTCTTTTGGCTGGCCGTTTTGCCGCCGCGGAACGGCTCGGAGCGGCGATCGACAAGCCGCCGGTGACGACGGCTCTGGGTGCGCTTCTCAGTCACATCACCGGCGGCGCGGACGCGGAGACCTTTCAGCCGATGAACGTCAATTTCGGTCTGTTCCCGCCGCCGGAGCCGCCGCCGGGGAAGAAGAAGATCAAGGGCCGGGACCGGAAGTCGGCGATCAGCCGCCGGGCACTCCAAGACCTGGACGCCTGGCTGTCGCCAACGGACGCGGCCGCGTGACGCGTGCGGTCTGAGAAAAGGCCGGTAGAGACGGAAAAAGGCCGGGAGCGATCCCCGGCCTTTTTCATGCGTTCCGAAGTTTGATCGGGACTGTTCGCCCTAGGCGACCCCTTCCAGGATCTGCAGGATCGATTCCTGCTGACCGCCGGAGATCCCCAGGGTCTGCACCCCGATCTGGTTGCGGGTTCTGGCCGCCACGAGATTTGCCGCTTCTTCGTTCAAATCCGCCAAGGTCAGACTGTCCGCACCGGCTTGCAGTTCGTTTGCGATATTCTCGTTGAAAGTCGCCCGCTCCTGCAGAAGGGCTGTGCTCGACCCGAAAGCTTGCGCTTGGCCGCGCAATTGATCGATGCCCGATTGAATGTTCGCAATAAAGGCATCCAGGTCGCCTGCCGCCGCGGTTTCGAAACCGCCCCCCGTCAGGCCAAGCTGGTCGAGCTGAATGTCACCGGCCCCATCGAAAGAACCGGCCGCAAAGCCGTCGCCATCGAGAACATCGACGCCTTGAACGACCAGTTCCGAGCCCTCGTTGCCGCTGAGCTGAACGTTGAGTTCGCTGTTCGTCGAGTTCAACAGGTTCACGCCGCCGAAAGAGGCGTCACCGACGACATTGCCGATCTGCCGTCCGATTTCCTGAGCTTGCCGCGTCAGGGCCTCCAACTGGCCTTGGTCGGTGACGCCGCGGGCCGCTTCCGCCAGGCCCTGCAACTGCCGTGAAAACTGCTCAACCGTGTCCAATGTGTCCGCGGACACCCGCAAGGTACTGATGCCTTGGTCGATGTCTTCCCGGCGCTGCGCAAACTCAGCGCTTTCGGCGCTCAATTGCTGTGCGACGAAAAAAGCGACCGGGTCGTCGTTAACACCGTTAACGCTGCGCCCCGTGGTCAGATTCTCGCTGGATCGGTTGAAAACGCTATTGGTGCGTTCAAGTGACGTCAAAGACGCACGTTGCGCCTCCGTCAAGGAAACGTCGGACATTCTTCTCTCCTACTAAATCGGGTTCTCCCAATCTCTCCCCTCTAATATAGCACCGCACCCCCTAAATGTACACTCAAGGGCCGGGTATTAAATGATTGGATTTTAGTAAAAAATGCGCAGTACGGCTTGATTCCCGTTAACCTTTCGGGTCGCCGTCAAAGCCAAAACATAACCAGTTACCGTCCGGATCGCGCAAGACGAACTCGCGCATCCCATACACCGTTTCGACGATATCAGGCACGTCTCCCAGCTTGTCCCGGAGGGCCGCGTGCAGGGCGTCGAGCTGCGCGACGTGGAAATAGGCGTCCCAGCCTTCTTTCTCAGGCGGCCTTGGGCCGTCCCAGGCGTTGACGAAGAGGACAGCGCCGCCGCGCTGGAAAATGCCGAAACGGGGCGGATCACCGCCTTCCTCAACGATCGAGAATCCCAATAGATCGGCGTAGAACCGGCGGGACCGCTGATAGTCCGCCGATCGCATCACCGGCGTCGCGCGCTCAAATCCGTATTCATCCACAGACAATTGCACCTCCTCCTCCCCGGTACACCTCCTTAGAACCGCTCGCCCAAGGCCCGCAGCATTAAGGACAAGGTCCGCCACGCGGGCGGTTGCGCCATGCGGGCGTCGAACGGGTCATACTTGCATCGCCGCAATTGGCGAAGATAGGCGTCCGCCAGGACGCCCAACGACAAGGCGCCGTAAATCCCGCGCTCAGCATAGCCGTGGCGCTCCCGGGCCAAGCGCAGTTCCCGGGCGGCAGCATGGCAGACAGCTTCAACCGCTTTGGGGAGTCCTGGCACGGACCGGCCTTCGTACAAATCGGTCCGGGAAATGCCGGCCTCTTCAAGCAGGTCACGCGGCAACAGGCATCGCCGCCGCCGCACATGAAAGGGCAAGGCCCGCATCAGTCCCGTCAGCGCCCAGGCGGTTCCGATCCGTTCGGCGGCGGTCAAATCCTCTTGCGCACTTGCCCCAGCGGCAATGGCCGCAAGACGGGAGATCGAGCCCGACGTGCCGCGCGCATAGGCGACAAGCTGCTCCATTGCGGCGAGTTCCGGCGGCCTCAGATCGGCCTCTCGCGCGTCGATCGCTGCGTCGAAGGGATCGCGCGGCAAGTTCCCAGCCCGGATCGCGTCCGCCAGGGCGCGGACGACCTGGTGCCGGCGCGGCGTTCCCGCAAAACATTCCTCAATCGCATCCCGCCACCATTGCAGCCGGATCTGCCCCAGCATGGGCTCCGACACGACTTCGGCGACCTTTGCGATCTCGTGATTGAATGCATAGAGCGCGAAGAGGTGTTCGCGGATGCCGGGACGCGCCGTCATGGCGGAAAGGAAACGATCGCCGTCCGCGGTCCGGACAAGCCCCGCGCAATGGGAGAGTGTAATGCCTGCCTCGGGCCCCGGCGGGGTATGGGTTTCGGCCGCTTGCGCCGGCATTAGAGGGGAATCTCCGCGGCCCCAAGCGCTTCGCGGCGCAGCCTCTCCCGGACCGCCGGATCCCGCGACAGAGCACGGTCTGGATCTTTCAGCAATCCGTCGTGCAGGGCACCGTATACGGTCAACAGCGCCCGCAATGCCATGGCTTCGCGCGCACCGAGGATTGGGGTCAGGCGCTCCCGCCAGGTTTCTCCCCGTTCGCGATACGGGGTCGCGTGGTTTGTCAGTTCGACCAACAGGTCCTTGAGCTTTGTTGGGTTCTGCTCGGACGCTCCAGCGGCCAGTCCTGCGCGCGATAGGCCGTGGCGGGCCAGCAGCGTGTCGGGCAGAGTAATCAGGTTGGCGCCCTGCGCGGCGTCTTTCAGCAGATCGCGCGCGATATGGACCAGGTAGCAAAAAACCGCCATGTCACGGGCGCAATCGGCCGGCGGCGCCGGTAGTCCGGACCGTATGGGTGCCTCCGACCCTACCTTGGCGGCGAGCACATAAAGGAAGATGCTGGCCGGGGCGACAGTTGCGCCTTCGCAGTATTCCTGGAAGTCCGCCCAAGTCTCGAACGGCACTTCATCGACGTCGCGGTGCATGGCATCCGCCAATGCGTCCCAAGGGCCGGTGCCGATATCCGATCCGTGGAACTGATCTGTCAGGGCACGCGCGATCGGCGGGTCCAGCGCATCGCCTTCTCCTTCCTGCGGCGCCCCCGCAAGCGCGCCGGCTACGGCCTGACGCCATCCCTCGACCCGGTCGTGGGCGGACTTTCGCAGCGCCGCGCGCCGCTCAGGGGCTTGGACGGCGAAGTCGTCATCGACAAAATCATCCACCACCCGCATCGAGGCATAGGCGGTGACGAACATCGCCCGCCGCGCTTTCGGCAATGCTCTGCCGACCAACCACAGGTTCGAGCCGGACCGCTTGGTCAGCTCAAGACAGTAGTCCAGGTCGCTGTCCGCCATGGGTTCGGTTCCACTCTTCGCCATCCCGCAATCGCGCGTCATCCATGCCGGATTTACACCGGCATGCAACCGGCATTTCACCGAAACACCGTCAATTCCCGCCGCCGGGGTCATATGCCGCGATAAATCAGCGGCTTTTCAGTCGAGAAACCGCCGTTGTCCCTTGCTTTTCCGGCGCGCGAACCAATAGTTTGTCGCGCTGGCCGCCGGCGCAGCCCTTGCGCCCGTTCCGGTCGACACTGACACAGATTTTAACAGCCAACCTAAAATACGCAGAAGAGGACGGGTCTCATGGCATTCGAACTTCCCGCTCTGCCCTACGCGCAGGACGCTCTGGAACCGACTATCAGCGCCAACACGCTGAGCTTCCACCATGGCAAGCATCACAACACCTATGTCACCAATCTGAACAACCTGACCAAGGATACGGATCTGGCGGACAAAAGCCTGGAAGAGATCGTCTCGGCCGTTGCGGGCGACGCCGCCAAAGCCGGCATTTTCAACAATGCCGCCCAGGTCTGGAACCACACCTTCTATTGGCACTCGATGGCGCCGAACGGCGGCGGTGCACCGACCGGTGCAATTGCCGACAAGATCAACGCGGATTTCGGCAGCTACGACAAATTCGTCGAAGAATTCAAAGCGGCGGCAACGACCCAGTTCGGCAGCGGCTGGGCCTGGTTGGTGCTCGACGGCGGCACGCTGAAGGTCACCAAGACCGGCAACGCCGACAGCCCGATTGCGCACGGCCAGACGCCGATCCTGACCATCGATGTTTGGGAGCACGCCTACTATCTGGATTTCCAAAACCGACGCCCCGACTACATCGCGGCTTTCCTGGATAATCTTGTGAACTGGGAATTCGCGAACGCGAACCTGGCCGCAGCTTAACCGGAACCGGAAATGCTGAAACAGCGCCCCGCTTCGGCGGGGCGTTTTTTTGTCTCCAGCGGGCGGGCCATTAACACTTCGTAAACGATAAAGTCACTATTCTCGCGTGTGTTTTGAACCGCTCTCGAGTCGCGCGAACAATCGGTAGGTGTGAATGTCGTCCAACCAGATCCACAAGCCGGACCCAGACGCCCCCACAGCCCTCATCTACGAACCGAATCCAAACATCTGCGAATTCCTGCGGGATTACCTGTCGCGGATGGGCTTTCAGTTCATCGACGCCGTTCGCGAACTGTCGCGCGAGACCGACATCGCGTCGAGCAAACTGCATGACCTGCTGGTCATCGACGTGTCGTTGAACCCGGAGGGGTTTGCCAAGAAGATACAGGAAATCCGGCGGTTCGATCCCCTCGGGAACCCGTTCTCGATTTTCGTGATGACGGGCAAATCGCTGACGCAGCAGCAAGGTCAAGCCTTTGTCTCGTCCGGCTGCGATGCGTTTATCGTAAAGCCGTTTCAATCGGAAGAAGCGCTGGAGAAGATCAGTCAAGTATTGGATGCCGACCGGAAGTTCGTGGTTTCACCGCACTATGTCGGGCCGGACCGCCGGACATTTTTGCGCAGCGGCAGCGCCGACACGGTGTTTCTGCCCATCCCCAATCGCGCCAAGCTGAAATTGGGCCAAGATTGGCAGGCGGACTTTCACGCGGAGCAGGAAGCGACCCTCAGGCTTGTCCTGCGGACCGTTCATCTCGCCGAGTCGGTCCTGTGGCTTTGCCGGATACTGGACGGTCAGCTCATCGCCCAGCCGATGTCGCAACGGCGGATCCAGTCGGAAATCTTGCGCAGTACAGAATTGGTTCATCGTGAGTTGCAGCGGGACCGCCCGGAAACCGAGGTCACGGCCCTCTGCCACGGCATTCTCGATTTGGTCGCCCGGATGCGCGTGGAGGACGTTGGTTACATGCAAGTTCTGTCAAACAAGGTTCGCAGCATCCGGAACACGCTGATCGAAACCGCCGGGAAACAGGCCGGAAATCCCGACCCCTCGGCATCGCGGTATGGGGCTACTATGCAAAATTTGAGGGAAACTGCATACGTAAACATCTAATACTTTGATTCCTTTTCCCTATCTAAGCGACTCTGAAACAACAACAAATCTGCAAAGTAAAAATAAGTATTGATTTTCGTTAACAACTTTCTTTTACTAGCTTCACATACTGGCAGGTTTCTGGCTAAGTGCAGAAGTGATTCGCAGAAAGCGATTTAGCTCTTAGCCATACGAGAGGACAGATGCAGAACGCATCTGTTGTGATATGGAGAGAACTCCGCGTCCGGGCAGAATGCCCGTAGCATTGTCAGCCTTTGTGCTGGAGTACCATCCGGCCCTCCGGTCCTTCCTGGCTTCCGGGCTCAGGTCGGCTGGCTTCCACAAGGTCGACACCACATCGGATCATGAAGCCGCGCAGCAAGCGATGGCCAACGTTTATTATGATCTGGTCTTGTTCGACACCTCCCGCGACCTCGCATCCATCACCGCAAGCATTCGAACGGCACGCCAGAACCTTGGCAGTGAAGATCCCTTCGGTTTCTATTTGATGTCCGGCCCCGCGCCCACTGGCAACGGCGTCGAGCGTATCGTCTCCTGCGGTTGCGATGCCTTTCTGGTCCGCCCCTTCAGCAACGACATTATGCAGAAGCGCCTGCGCCACCTGTTCAAATCGAAGCGTTCTTTCGTGGTGACCACGCACTATGTCGGCCCCGAACGCCGCCGCGCCTTGCGGGAGGAGACTTTCACTCGCCGGGTTAACGTGCCGAACGTTCTGACCAACAAGCGCGAAGGATCATTCGATCCGGAACGGCACCGCGAAGCGATGAGCAAGGCCCTTCTCACCTTCAACGCCTTCCTCGTCGAACGGCAGGCCTATCTTGTCGAACTTCTCGAGGAAGGCGGCGAACTAGGCGCCGAAGAGAAATTGATCCGGTCGGAAAGCGACATTCTGGTTACGGTTCAGAAGCTCGCAACAAGCTTGGAAGAGTCCGGCCGCGAGAACCTCAAACCCCTCGTCACGGCAATTTCGGAAACCGCCACCCAGCGGATCCGGCGGCGCGAGCATCTTGGCGGACAAGCCGCTCGCGAACTGCAGAAACTGTGCGGCAACCTCGCCCACTACATCGCCGACGAAGACTAGAACGGGACGCGATTTGGCTCGCGGCCTTTACGAGGGGTTGTTGAAGCGCGCGTTAAATCGGGAGCAGGGCCGCGGCAACGCGCCGGCCTTCGGAGAGCAGAATGTTATAGGTCCGGCACGCCGCGCCCGTATCCATCGCTTCCGGGCTGAGACCGGCGCCGGCCTTGATTTCCGCCTTGACGCTGGGCCGCAGAAACTCGGTCTTTGAGCCGGTCCCCAACAGCAAGACTTCAACCGGCGGCTCTGCAGACGCGATGGGTGCCAAGTCCGCCGGCTCTAATGCGCCGAAATCGGCAACCGGCCAGACGAGAACCTGATTGGGAAAGACCAGGACGCCACCCTCGAAGGTCTCGCCGCCAATCTGGAAGCGGCCCGGCCCATACGAGTCGATGACCTTGAAGTCTTCCGGAATGAGCGGCGTGATATCCACGGGCCCGTCTTAGGCCTTCTCGGAGACCGGCTGTTCCTGATGCGGTGCTTCGTCCTCGTCGCCCCGGCGCGGCCGCAAGTATAGCAGCAGGGGCACCGCGACGAAGATCGATGAATAGGTCCCGATGATCACACCCCACATCATGGCGATGATGAAGTCGCGGATCACTTCTCCACCGAAGAAGAACAGGGCCAACAGCGCGATCAGGGTCGTCACACTGGTCATCACCGTACGCGACAGTGTCTGGTTGATCGACATGTTGAACAGTTCGGAAAACGGCAGCTTCTTGTAGCGGCGAATATTCTCACGAACACGGTCATAGACCACGACCGTATCGTTGATCGAATACCCTGCGATGGTCAGGATCGCCGCGACGGTGGCCAGGTTGAATTCCAGCTGCAATAGGGCGAACAGGCCAATCGTGGTCAGCACGTCGTGCGTCAACGCGACCACGGCGCCGATGCCGTACTGCCATTCGAAGCGGAACCAGATATACACCAGGATCGCGCCGATCGCCGCCAGAATGGCATAGAGGGCCGCTTCCTGAAGTTCGGCTCCGACGGTCGGCCCCACGACTTCGTTCCGCCGGTATTCGGATACTTTATCGCCCAGCGCGGCCGTCACGGCAGATACCGCTTCCTGTTGCGCGTTGTCCCCGCCTTCCTGCCGCTGAATGCGGATAAGGAGATCGTCCGGCGCGCCGAATTCCTGAATTGAGACCTCACCCAGTCCTAACCCGTCCAGCGTATCGCGAAACTCGCCGATTTGGGTTTGTCCGTCGGTTTTCACCTCAAGCAGGATGCCACCCAGGAAATCGATCCCCAGATTCAGCCCTCGCAGACCGAACAGAGCCAAAGAACCAACCACGAGAAGTACGGAGAGGCCGACAGCCAGTTTGTGGGCGCCGATGAAATCGATCGCCGTCTTCTTGGGTACCATGCGCAACAGCATCGTCAGATCCCTCTCTTAACTAGATAGGCAAAGCGTCGGGACGCTTGCTGCGCAACCAGGAGACCACGAAGAACCGGGTCACCATGATGGCGGTAAACATGGAGGTGACGATCCCGACCGACAACGTCACGGCAAACCCTTTGATTGGGCCCGATCCGAAGGCGAAAAGCAGAACCGCCGCGATCAACGTGGTCACGTTCGCATCGACAATCGTTGTCAGGGCGCGTTTGTACCCTGCATCGACCGCCGACATCGGCGAGCGGCCCCCCTCGACTTCTTCGCGGATACGCTCAAAAATCAGCACGTTGGCATCCACCGCCATACCGATCGTCAGGACGATCCCGGCAATGCCCGGCAAAGTCAGGGTGGCCTGCAGGCCGGACAGTATCGCGATGATCAAACCAATATTGAAGATCAGGGCGATGTCGGCCATCGCGCCGAACCGGCCATAGGTCAGGGTCATGAAGATCATCACGGCGATCAGACCGACGATGCTGGCGATTTTACCGGCATCGACCGAGTCCTGGCCTAGCCCCGGGCCGACCGACCGTTCTTCCAGGAAGGAGATCGGCGCCGGCAGCGCACCGGCCCGCAGCAACAGAGACAGGTCATTGACGCCCTGCACGGTGAAGGCGCCCGAGATGATCCCGCTGCCTCCAATGATCGGCTCGCGGATCACCGGCGCACTGATTACCTGGCCGTCCAGCACGATCGCCAGATACCGGCCGGCATGATCCGTGGTGGTGTCGCCGAATTGCCGCGCGCCAAGCGAATCGAAGCGGAAGGAAACCACGGGTTGGTTATCCTGGAAGCTCGGCTGCGCATCCACCAGCCGTTCCCCGCTGACGCGGACCCGCCGCTCCACCAGGTACCGCAATCCGCCTTCCTCATTCGAAGGAAGGATCATCGTGCCGGGAGGCGCGCTGGCCGGCACCTGCCCCGGCGACGCACGGTCGTCCAGCAAATGGAAAGTCATTTTGGCCGTGGTGCCGATCGTGTCCTTCGCCCTCTGCGGGTCGTCCAGCCCGGGTATTTGAACCACGATGCGGTCCGTTCCCTGACGCTGAATGATCGGTTCTGTGGTTCCCAACTCATCGATCCGGCGCCGGATGATCTCAACCGACTGATCGACGGCGCTGGTCCGGGCCTGTTCCAGGGTGGCTTCGTCGAGCGTGATGGTGAACCGTCCGCCGTCCCCTTGCGCAACCGAGAGGGTGGAATCGATTTGGCTCAACTGGGACGACGCTTGGGCCGCCTGGGAGCCGTCCCGCAAGCCAAAGGATACGGAGCCACCCGATACGCCGAGCCCGGTATAACCGATCCGCTCGGAGCGCAAGGTGCGCCGAACCGCGTCGACGGTGGATTCCAACCGTTCCGCCACGACAGCATCCGTGTCGACTTCCAGCAGCAGATGGACCCCGCCTTGCAAGTCGAGGCCAAGGTTCAGCGTTTTGCCCGGCGCGAAGTCAGGCAGCCCTTCGAAGGTTTTCTCGGGGAAAAAGTTCGGCGCCGCATAGATTATGCCAAGGGCGCAGATAATCCCGATCAGGGCTTTCTTCCAAGTGGGGAACTGGAGCATGCTCGGGCGGCTCTCTCGTTATCAGATCACAGAATTCCTGGCGCGGCCGCCGGAAAAAGGACGGCTGGCGAGACCGCCGCTATTCCTTTTCCTCGGCCTCTTCCTTGTCGCCTTTGCCCTTCGACGGCTTCGTCGCCTTGGCGGGCTCGGGCTTCGCGACGACATCCATCAGCGTGGATGTCGCGGTTTTGACCCGCACACCTTCGGCAATTTCGACCTGCACTTTGCCGTCTTCCAGCACCTTGGTGACCCGGCCGTAGATCCCACCACCGGTCAGCACATAATCATTGCGGCGTACCGCATTGATCTTTGCCTGATGCTCCTTCTGCTTTTTCTGCTGCGGACGGATCAGCAGGAAATAGAAGATCGCGACAATCAGAATGAGCGGCAGAAAGGACGTCAGCAGGTCCGCGCCGCCGGCGGCGTCCTGAGCGAAAGCCGGAGAAATAAACATGTAACCTCCCTCAACGGACATGTCGCATCGGCGGTTTGAAACGGCTTGCTGGACGTGTCCGGAAATTAATGTGGCGCGGCGGCGATGCCGCTCGCCTGCGAGAAGCCGGGACTATACCGCCGCATGACGCTTTTGCAACGTTGGACAGATAGGGATTCCGCCGAAAATCCCAAGTCCTTTTCCGCGCCCCGTAATTGACGCGACCGGGGCGCGGTCTTAGGGTCCCGCGCCATGACAAAACCTATCTCCGAGCCTGATCTCACCCGCCTTTTGGAACGCATCGCCGACGCGCTGGATCGCGCCAACCCGCCCGCAGCGGCGGAACAGGATCTTATCGCCGCGGACGCTTTCGTCTGGCATGCGGACGGTTCCCGGCTGTCGCCTGTGCCGAAAGTAAGCCGGGTGGATATCATGCTCTTGCGCGGCATCGAATTGCAGCGTGAACAGTTGCTGGAGAACACGCGCCGTTTCGCGAACGGTTTCCCGGCCAACAACGCGCTTCTCTGGGGCTCAAGGGGCGCGGGCAAAAGCTCGCTCGTCAAAGCGGTGCATGCGTCGGTGAACGCGGAAATCCCAGGAAGCCTCGGTTTGGTGGAGATCCACCGCGAGGATATTCCCACCCTCCCCTTCCTGCTAGACCGCCTGCGCGGCACCGACCGGCGTTGGATTCTGTTTTGCGACGACCTGTCCTTTGACGGCGAGGATGCGGCCTACAAATCGTTGAAGGCGGTGCTGGAAGGCGGCATCGAAGGACGCCCTGAGAATGTCGTCTTCTATGCGACCTCCAACCGGCGTCACCTGATGCCCCGCGACATGATCGAGAATGAGCGCTCAACGGCCATCAACCCGTCGGAAGCGGTCGAAGAAAAAGTCTCGTTGAGTGACCGGTTCGGCCTTTGGCTGGGTTTCCACAATTGCGACCAGCAGACCTATTTCGACATGATCCGCGGTTATGTCGAGGCGCACGACCTCGGGATAGCGGAGGAAGACTGGAAACCCCGCGCGGTCGAATGGACGGTGACCCGCGGCGCCCGCTCCGGCCGCGTGGCCTGGCAGTTCGTCCAGGATCTGGCCGGAAGCCTGGGTAAACGCCTGGATTGAGCCGTGCCCCGGCGGCCTACGGCGACGGTGTGTCGAACGCGACGGTATAGCTTTCGGGAAACGGGCCGCCCTTCATATCGATGGGACCGGTCGGCCGCAGCTCCGGCAATTTCAGCAAATGCTTTACGATCTCCGGAATCTGCACCCGGCTGATCTGATCGCCGAGGCAGGTATGCATGCCGTATCCCAAATGCATGTAGTGGTATGCGGGTCTGTCGGTCGCAAAAGAGGAGGCAACCGGTAACTCCCGTCCGTCGCGCATGGCCGACCGGGTGCAGACCAGCACCGTTTTACCTGCCTTGATCTTGGCGCTGCGTAGGGAGCCGCCGGCGATCCTATAGTCCTTGGCGCAGCGGCGAACGACAAACGGATTGATCGGATTGAACCGCAAGGCTTCCCAGCAATAGTCGTAAACCGCATCGTCGTCGTCGGCCCGCGCCGCCTTGACCGCCTCTTCCAACTGCCGGGGTCTCTTAAACAGTTGATCCAAGATCTGAACGATGGCCTGCGACGTGGTCTCCACGCCCCCGACCAGGGTCCCCATGATGTTCGTGGCGATCCGCTCTTCATTGAACCCGATCGCGTTCGGAAATGTCGACTTGAGAAGCCGCGAGAGAATATCGTCCAAACCGGGATCGTCCTGCAAAGCCTGACGCCTCTGGGGAATCAGCGTTGAGAGATACTCTTTCATCTCCCGCCCGGCCTCCAGGTTGTCCTGGTGAATCTTCGGGTCCTTATCCAGGTTGTGGAACATGTCGTACTGGGTGGCGCGCGACCAGCGGAACATCGTCTCCTGATTCGGGCCGGGAAACCCGAAATAGGCGCCGGTCAGTTCGATCGGAACGCGGCGGGACAGCGTGCCGACCACCTCGATTTCGCGCTTATCCATCTGTCGCCCGATCTGCGTCTTGGTCAGGTCGGCAATGATGCCGCGCACTTTGGGCAGATCCTCCCGCTGGATCAGTGCGCGCATGATCCCTTTGTCGCGCTGATTGATGGTGGTGGCGTCCCGGCTCAACATGAAGGGACCGACCGACGGATCAATCATCGGTGCGTAAGTGACGTTGAAGATCTCCGGCCGTTCCAACGCTTCCTGGACGTCGCGGAACCGGGTGACGAAGACCGGTCCCTTACCCGGCGTTACCAGGTTGGGCCGCGTATTTCGGATAATCGCAAACAGCAAATCCGGCTTGTTCTTGATCATCCAGGCCAGAAACCGCGCGACGACACCCTTTTCTTCCTGCGCCGGCTGTGCCTTTTCCATCTCTCGGTCCCTTTTTGTTAGAGATCCCGCATCCGGATACCGATGCGTGCGCCTTCGGTGCGCGTCACTGTGTTTTCAGGAATTCAATCAGGGCCATGCGTTCGTCATCGGTCAGTTCCGGGCCGATCACGCCGGTGGGTTGTTCGTACCACTCCTTTCCCTCCCTGTAGCGGGAAGAGAATTCATGCCCCGTGTTCAGGTTCCCCGGGATTTCCGTGTCCAGAACGAAGAAACCGTCCACGTAGCGGACCGTGGGATCGTCTTCGAGCGCCTCGAGTATCCTTTCCTGAAGGCCGGGATCCTGACGAACGCCGACATTGACCGGATCGAACGCGGTGCTGCCCAGTTGTACGTAACGGGGGCGCTTCTCCTGCGGCGAAAGCAGATCGTGCAAGGTCGGCACCGAACCGTTGTGCAGGAAGGGCGCCGTCGCCCAGACGCCGTTCAAGGGACGCGCCTTATAGCCCGCGCCCGGCCTAAGACAGTTCGGCCGCCCGCGTTCGTAAACCACGCGCTGATCAGGGGGTATGTAGTTCTGATCGAACCAGGCATCGTCGGCCTCCTGAACCAGTGCTCCCAGCGCCAGACCGAAAGAAAGAACCGCACCGTCCCTCACGGGCACCGGAACCAGCGCCTGCCGCTCACTGTACCTGTAATCGTTGAGCCGGGTCTCGACCTCGTAGCTCTGGTAACCGACGTCGGGTTTTGAGAAGAGCTGAGGTTTCGGCGCGCAAACTTCCGTATCGAGCCCCATTCCCGGCCGCTCCGGCATCCCCGTGCCGCCGTCGTCCCCTGCCGTATTGACCGTTCTGTTGATCAGAACATCGGCTTGCGCCGGATCCGTTCCGATCTGCCAGATCGGAATGGCTTTCACCTCCAACACTTTGTGCAGGCTCTGCTTTTCGCCGTTGGTCCCATAGATGATGTAATAAAAGAAATCCCAGAATTCCGGTGAACCAACCGGCGGGCGATGGCATCCCTGACAATGATCCGCATAAAGCGTCCTGCCCTGTGCGGCCATGGCTTCGTCGATTTTCGGGAATTCCGCGGGCCAGGATGGCGACAGCAGGCCTTGCAGCTTTTCGGCAGGCGCCGGCGGCGGGCCGCTCAACGCCTCTTCGATCCAAATCAGGTTCTTGTAGTCGATGGAGGACGCGAAGCGGAACTCGTCATCCGGGGCCGTGGTGTTGAGATAGGCGCTGACGCCCAATGCTTCGCCGGCGTTGCGGACCAGAGGAGCCATGATCGAGGCGTCATACTGGACCCAGTCGAACCAGGACGCGGTCCAGATGTGGGGATAATTCACCGGCGCATCGATGGGAACGTAGTTTTCGGGCCGGTTGTTGTCCTGCGCAAAGACCTGATTGCCGATCCGGTTCAGCGCATCCAGGCGGGCAAAACCCTCGACGACATCGACGTCACCGGGCTGACTGGCCAGGTACGCCAGCAAGGACTCGAGCTCCGCCAGCAGCGCGAGCTTCCGGCCGTCGGAGTAAGCCTCTTTTAGAACCGCTCTGGCGAACCGTTCGAAACGTCCGTCGAAAATCGGAATCTTCGCCGACAGCGCCGTCTGCCCCAGGGCCGCGCCCAAGGCCTTGGTCAACAAACCGAGATCCGTGACCGCAGGCCCGCCCTCTATCAGATACAGCGTATCATTGTACGTGATCTGGCCGGTGTGACAGGCCGCGCAGGTCAATCCGACCGCCGTCTGGATATCGCTGATCCCGGGCAGTTTCTGTGCCGGCGTCGGAGTAACCCCAACCGGAAGCCCCGCCGGGTTGAACTCGCTCTTCTCTCCCTTGATGAAGCCGAAGCGCAGAAAGTACTCATCCCGCAAGAACAAGCCGTTCCGGGCGAAGGGGACCGCCAGGAGAGAGCCGTGCGGCTCTTCCAGCGCTTCCAGCCAGGACAAGGGGACCGGCAGCGTCCGGGTGCCCTGACTGATCGAGTGGAAGCGCGCGCTAACCCTTTGCGGCCAGTTCTGATCCAGACGTTTCGGCGTGAGTTCGGTGTTGACCGGGCGCAGTTCCGGCGGGGTCAGCGCCTCAACAAGTCTACCGAACTTCGGGCCCGTCAGGAAAATGACAGCCGACGCGACGGCGACCAGCAGCACCAGTTGAAGGATACGCTTGATCAATGTCCAGGTTTTGGCCTGCGCGACGCTGCTCATCACCATGTCCCCACCCGGGAATTTCAACCAAGACTAGATGATCCGGCGAAATCATCCACCTGTCCAGAGAAAATCACTAATTTCTTATGGGTATTGGACCGGCGGCAAACTCCGCGGGGCAATCGCTCCCTAACCCGCCAGGCGCGCTTTCGGATTTATGGCCCGCCGCCCTTTTCGGATCTCGAAATGCAGTTGTGGACGATCGACATTGCCGCTGCTGCCGACCCGGGCGATGGCCTGTCCGCGCCGCACTTGATCGCCCCGGCGCACCAGCACGTCCGCGGCGTGGGCATAGGCTGTCACGTAGCCATCAGCATGTTTGAGCAGCACCATATTGCCGAACCCGGCCAACTCGGACCCCGCATAGACCACGACACCGTTTTCCGCTGCTCGGATTGGCGTGCCGCGGGGAGCTGCGATGTTCAGCCCGTCATTATGCAGCCCGCCCGGTTTCGGCCCGAAGCGGGATATCACCCGCCCTTGAACCGGCCACAGAAAGGCGTCGTTGGCGCGCGGCGCCGGTTTCGGGATCTGCGCAGCAGCCAGACGCACCGGTTGCAGCCCCGGCGGCCGTCGGGTCGGTCGCGGAAATCCTGCCGCGGTAACGCGGAATGGTTCTGCCTTGGCAGCGGCAACGGTGGGCGCGGTTTGCCCGCGGCGCGGCGCACGGGGCCCATCAGCGACGGGATTTACAGGGGCGACCTGAACCCGCGGGGCCGGCGCGTCCAAGGGTTCGTCGGCCAGTCTGGCCCGTTCCGTGTCGGAGAGACGCCCCCGTTTCGCCGGCGCTGGCGGCTGAACCGGCGCTGCCGGCGGAGGCGCGGCGATCGGCCTGGCCGCGACGCTGGCCGCCGCCACCACGCGGCCCGGGATTTCCAGCTTCTGACCAACCCGAATGGTGAAGGGCGGACGGATCCGGTTGACCTGAACCAGACGGCTCATATCGACGCCGTATTGGCGTGAAATCCCATACACGGTCTCGCCGGCCCGGACAGTGTGCGAGCGCGCGGCCGGAATCCTAAGCTTCTGATCCGCGTAGAGGATGTAGGGTGGCTGCAGGCCATTGAGGGAAATGAGGGCGCGCGTTCCCACCTTGTAGGCGCGCGCGATGGCATACAGGGTTTCGCCGGCGCGTACCGTATGTACCCCGCCGCCTTGTACGGCGGCACCGCTACCCACCGTCCGCGAGGACGCGCTGGACGAGGATGCGGCCGGCTTCTGCGCCGGATCGAAGGCCCGGATCGTGGGCCCTCCCCGGTCGCCGCAAGCGGCCACGCCAAGCAGGAGACAGACGAGCACCGGGAGCGGCGCGCACCGTTCTATGCGCCGGCGCCGGCCCACGCCGCCTAAAGCGTCCCTTCGAGCAGCGGCACAAACCGCACGCCGCACAGGTCAGAGGATGAGGTGGTGCCGTCCTCATGCTTCACGATCTTGATGAGCTCCTGACCGACCACGCCGCCACCGACCGGAATCACCAGCCGTCCGCCGGGCGCCAATTGATCGATCAGCGCTTTCGGCACGTCGGGGGCCGCCGCGGTCACCATAATGCACTCGAAAGGCGCCTGTTCCCGCCAGCCCTTGTAGCCATCGCCATGCCTGGTCGTGATGTTATGCCGGTCCAGCAGTTTGAAACGCCGTTCCGCCTCGATCAGCAGGTCCTTGATACGCTCTACGGTATAGACCCGCCGGCACAGATGGCTGAGGACGACCGCCTGGTATCCGGATCCCGTTCCCACCTCGAGAACGCGTGCACGGGGATGGAGTTCCAGCGCGTCGGTCATCATGGCGACGATCAGAGGCTGGCTGATGGTTTGCCCGAGATCGATGGGCAGGGCCGTATCGTCATAGGCATGGCGCTGAAAGTTCGTGGGCACGAACACCTCGCGCGGGGTCCTCTCGATGGCTTTCAGAACCTCCTGATCCTTGATCCCGGATTGCCGCAGGGTCAGCACCAACTTCGCCCGGTCCTCCTGATAAGGGTCGGTATTCGCGGCCTGTGCCTGCATCAGGCGAAAGCCTCCTTCATCTCGTTTAAGACCGCCCAGTCAGTGATCTCCACCCTGACCGGCGTTATCGTAACATAGCCCTCGCGCATCGAGCGGTAGTCGCTGTCTCCCTCGCGGACGCCATTCCCGCCATTGTGCCGCAGCCGGTGGACGCTCGCGCGTCTCGGGTCCTGGTCCGCGCGCAGCACGAAACTCGCCGCGTGGTCCATCCTCCCCTGAGGCACGGCCGTCACGCCGCGAATCTCAGCGTAGGGCAGATTCGGAAAGTTCACGTTGTAAAAGACATCCCGCGGCCAGCCGAACCCGGCAATCTTGTGCAGCACGTCCGGAATGCAGCGCGCCACAGTGTCCCAGGAGATGCCGTCCTGTCCCTTGTAGGCACTGAGCGCAATCGCCGGCACATGTTGCAGGCAGGCCTCGACGGCCACGCCGACCGTGCCGCTGGAGAACAGGTCGTCGCCCAGGTTCAGTCCGTGGTTCACGCCGCTCAGAACCAGGTCCGGCGGCGCATCCCCGAAGACATGCTGCAACCCGAAAATCGCCGCATCCGCCGGCGTTCCGTCGGTCATGTAGCGGTGCCCAGAACCGGCAGGCCGCAGCTGGATCGTATCGGCATAACTGATCATATGGGACGCGCCGCTGCGCCCGCGTTCGGGTGCAACGATGCGGGTCTCTGCAACCAGCGGCGCCACTGCCCGCTCCAGCACCCCCAGACCGTCTGCGTGGATACCGTCGTCGTTGCTGAGAAGCACCCGGGCCGTTGCAAGATCTACGGTTGTCCGGCCGTTGGTCATGCGGCGCTCTCCACCGCGATGAACTCCGCGCCGCCCATGTAGGACCGCAGTGCGTCGGGAACCGTCACGCTGCCGTCCTCATTCTGATAGTTCTCCAGCACCGCGATCAGCGTACGGCCAACGGCGAGGCCCGACCCGTTCAGCGTATGCACGAAACGGGTTCCCTTCTCGCCCGGGGTCTTGAAACGGCCTTTCATTCGGCGGGCCTGGAAGTCCCAGCAGTTGGAGCAGCTGGAAATTTCCCGGTAGCGTCCCTGCCCCGGCAGCCAGACTTCCAAATCGTAGGTCTTGCGCGCGCCGAAACCCATATCGCCGCTGGAGAGCAGCATCACCCGGTACGGCAGATCGAGGGCCTGCAGGATCCCCTCGGCGCAGCCGGTCATGCGTTCCAACTCCGCCTCCGACTCATCCGGATGCGTGACGCAGACCATCTCCACCTTGGAGAACTGGTGCTGACGGATCATGCCGCGGGTGTCGCGTCCCGCCGCCCCGGCTTCCGAACGGAAGCACGGTGTCCAGGCGGTATAGCGCAGAGGCAGATCCTTGGCCTCCAACACGCTGTCGCCGGCCAGATTGGTCAGCGGTACCTCCGAAGTTGGGATCAGCCAGTAACCTTCTTCGGTGCGGAACAGATCTTCGGCGAACTTGGGTAACTGCCCGGTGCCGTACATGGCCTCGTCCCGCACCAGATAGGGCGGCACCACCTCGGTAAAACCGTTCTCGAGCGTCTGCCGGTCCAGCATGAAGTTGGCGAGCGCCCGCTCAAGCCGGGCCAACTGCCCTTTCAGCACCACGAACCGGGCGCCGGAGAGGCGCGCCGCGGTTTCGAAGTCCATCAGACCCGATGCCTCGCCGATATCGAAATGCTCCTTGGGTTCGAACGCGAAGTTTCGGGGGTTGCCCCAGCGGCGCACCTCTTCATTCGCGTCTTCGTCCGGGCCAATCGGCACGTCCGTCATCGGCAGGTTCGGGAGCGATTCCAGAAGCGCGGTCAGATCCGCCGCATTCTGCCGCTCTTCAGCTTCCAGATCGGCAATCGTCGACTTCAGGTCCGCGACTTCCTTGATCAGATCGTCCGCGTCCTCGCCGGCCTTTTTCTTGGCACCGACAGCGCGGCTGACCTCGTTGCGGCGGGCCAGGAGGTCCTGAAGACGGGTTTGCGCGGAACGGCGGCTTTCATCCAGGGACAGGATGGCGGAGGCTTGCGGGGCGAGCCCCCGCGCTGCCATGGCCGCATCAAAGTCTTCCGGATTGTCGCGTATAAATTTCAGGTCGTGCATCGCCGAGCCATTCCGTTCGTTTTTCAAGGGTAAAGACCGTCCCAAGACGGTGCGGCGCGTTTATAGGCGACTCACAGGCTGTGGTCCACTAGCAGCGACGCCAAGAAAGCCCGGAAAAGAGGGCGCCTCAGTCTTCGACGCCGGCTTCCTTGTTCAGGATCGCTTCCCGTTCGTCTTTCTGCTTTTCCACGATGCGGGCGCACCAGATGGAAACCTCGTAGAGCAGGATGATCGGGATGGCGAGGCCGATTTGGCTCAGCGGATCCGGCGGCGTCAGGATGGCGGCAGCGACGAAGGCGATGACGATCGCGTAGCGCCGCTTGGCCCGCAGGCCTTCCGGCGTCGCCAGCCCGGCACGGGCCAGAAGCGTGATCACCACAGGCAGTTCGAAGCTGATCCCGAAAGCGAAGATCAACCGCATGACGAGCGAGAGATACTCGTTAACTTTGGGTTCCAGCTGAATGGCCACCGAACTGTCGGAGGCGACCTGCTCGAACCCGATAAAGAACTCCCAAGCGACCGGCAGCACGATGTAGTAGACGAAGGCGGCGCCCGAAAAGAACAAGACCGGCGTGGCGATCAGGAACGGCAGAAACGCCATCTTTTCATGTTTGTAGAGCCCGGGGGCCACGAACATGTAGACTTGGCTGGCGATCAGCGGGAACGTGACGCAGAAGGCCGCGAAGAAAGCGATCTTGATCTCGGTGAAGAACTTCTCGTGCAGCGCGGTGAAGATGAACCGGCGACCGGTCTCTCCTTCCCAGATATCCGCCAACGGCGCGATCAGGAAGTTGAAGATGTTGTCCGCAAAGGCAAAACAGATGAAGAAGGCGATAACCAGACCGCCCGCCGAATACATAAGCCGCTGACGCAACTCGATCAGGTGGTCCATCAACGGCGCCTTCGAGGCGTCGATATCGTCTTCGTTGCGTTCCGCGGTGCTCATGCTTCGCCGCCCGCTGCCTTCTTCTCAGTTTCCTTGGGCTCGGCGTCCGCCGTTGGGGCCGGCGCGGCGTCCGACGCGGGCGCCGGTGAGCTCGTGTCAGCCGGTGTGCTGGGCTGCAGTCCTGGACCCGCCGTGCCGGGCAGCGGGCCGCCGGAAGAGGCCGGCTTTTCGTCCGGCTTCATCGCGTCCTTGGCCGAGTCTTCGACCGATTTGGATGCGCTGTTCAGTTCCGTCTTCTGACTGTCCAAATCGCGCTTGGTTTCGTCCAAGGCGGACTTCATCTCGCCGGTCGGATCCACCGTGTCCGCGATGGTGTTTTCAAGGTTTCCCGTCTCCAGGTTCTTTTTTAGATCCTGCAGGTCCGCTTCCCGCGCCATGTCTTCGATGCCGGACTGGAATTCGCCCGCGATGCTGCGCAGCTTCTTCATGCCTTGAGTGACCGTGCGCAAGACCCTTGGCAACTCACGCGGACCGACGACGATCACGGTGATCATCGCGATCATCAGCAGTTCACTCCAACCTAGGTCGAGCATCTAAGGGTCTCCACCCGCACGCCAGTTCGGGAAACGGTTCAAGGCACCGGGGCGTTCCGCCGCCGGGGACGGCGGATCAGCCGTTGGCGGCTTTATCCTTCGCGTCGGCGCCAGCGGTATCCGCAGCTTCCGATTTCAGCTGCTTGGCGTCGTCGGCTGTCTCATCCGTGCTGGCGGCTTCGTCCTTCACGTTCTTTTTGAACGCATTCAAACCCTTGCCGAAGTCCCCCATCAATTGGGAGATCTTGCCGCGGCCGCCAAACAGGACAAGCACGACCACCAGAACGATCAACCAATGCCAGATACTAAATGCACCCATTCCTCTGTCCTCGAATATACGCGCTTCTGTGGAGCGCGACTTTACTTATCTTGCACCGATCGCGACAGGGAAATCGCAGCCGGCCCGGCAAACGATGCCTATGTAGCGGCTTCCCCCGGAAAAACAAAGGCCTGACTTTCATCAAGCACGATCGCCTGCAAGCTCTCGTCGGACGGCATGTAGGAACCCTGTACCCGTGCATGCAAGTGCAGTTCCTCGCCGGTCGTCTTACAGGTGCACAGATGCACAAGACTGGACCGGCCCAACAGGCGGGAACTCAAGACCTTGGCGTAACCGGGGCCGAACGCGCCGCCATGCGCCGGCGACAGCCGCAGCGCTTCCGGGCGCACCACCACATCGACCCGTTGCCCGTCCTCGAAGCCGGGGGCGGCAATGCGCCCCATCGGGGTTTCGACGACGCCATCCTCGGCAATGCCGGGAAAGGAATTCACTTCCCCGAAGAATGCGGCGACAAACTTGTCCGCTGGGTGCTGATAAAGCTGCTTCGGTTCCCCAAGCTGAACCAGAAGACCGTCGCGCATCACCGCGATACGGTCCGCCATATACATTGCCTCTTCGGCGTCGTGGGTCACCATCAGCGCGGCGGCGCCGCTTTGCCGCAAGGCGTGGAAGGTCTTGTCCCGCACTTCGTCGCGCAGCCGCGCATCAAGACCGGAAAACGGTTCGTCCAGCAAAACGATCGACGGTTTCGGGGCAAGCGCACGGGCCAAGGCCACGCGCTGCTGCTGACCGCCGGAGAGTGTGTGCGGATAGGTGCTTGCATAATCCGCCATGCCGACCAGGGCCAGCGCATCCATCGCAAGATCCTTGCGCGCCCCGGATTTCTCTCCTTCCAGCCCGAACATCACATTGTCCAGGACCGAAAGATGCGGGAACAGTGCGTAATCCTGAAACACCAGGCCGACGCCGCGCTGCTCGGGCGGGACCCGTACAGACGGACCGAACAGGCATCGGCCATCCATCCAGAGTTCCCCGGATTGCGGTACTTCAAGGCCCGCCGCGATCCGCAATGCCGTGGTTTTACCGCAGCCGGAGGGCCCCAGAAGACAGACGGTCTCGCCCCGTGATACGGCCAGCGTCAGATCCGACACCGCGGTCACAGTGTCATAGACATGGGTGATGCCGCGAAACTCCAGCGCGGGGACGGACTTGGCATCGGTAACGGACGGCATCTACACAAAACCCTTCGACAGACAGGCCGATGGCCCTTCCATACAGGCAAATTTATTGAGGATGCGAGTTAATCGCAAGGCTGGTCCTAACATCGCCATGTCAGCCACCCGGGAGTGTCGACGGAATTACTCTTCCAGGGCGACGGCTTCGTCGGTTTCCACCGCTTCGTAATCCCCATCTTCCCCGAACAACACGATCTCTTCTTCCTCCAGCCCTTCCGAGTCCGCCAGTTCGGATTCGCTGTCCCGCATGGAGATCGCTCCGAGCCCCGGGCGGTTGTCCAGAAGACCTGCCGCCTTGAGCTCCTGTACGCCCGGCAGCGCCTTCAAGTCCTCCAGACCGAAATGATCCAGGAAGGTCGCCGTCGTGCCCCAGGTCACCGGGCGCCCGGGTACGCGCTTGCGCCCTCGGGGTTTGATCCAATTCGCTTCCAGCAAGAGGTCAAGCGTGCCACGGCTGACAGCGACGCCGCGGATTTCCTCGATCTCCGCCCGAGTGACGGGCTGATGGTAGGCGATGATCGCCATGGTCTCGATGGCCGCGCGGGAAAGCTTTCTCGGCACCTCCCGCTCGATCCGCATATGTTCGCCCAGATCCTCGGCGGTCCGGAAAACCCAGGCGTCCCCCACCCGGTTCAAGGTAACGCCGCGGTTCGCGTACATTTCCTGCAATTCCGTCAGGAGTCCGTTCAAATCGGCGTCTTCCGGCATCCGGCCAGTCAGATGCTTTTCCGTCACGGGTTCCGTGCTGGCGAACAGGATCGCCTCAAGCAGGCGCAATTGTTGAAACCGGTCCATTCCTTGAAAAACCCTATTCTTTACGCATCGTCGTCGAGCAGCTGCTCATCGTCCAGAAGGTCGTCGTCAAGCAGATCGTCCTCGTCGTCATCCTCGCCGCCCTCTTCCCCCTCTACGACGGAGAGCGCGGCACCGCCTTCGGCGACACGCCGGACAGGCGCTTTCCGGATCATGATCGGGGCGAAGACGCCACTCTGCTGAACGTCCAAGATGCCTTCGCGAACCAGTTCCAGCGTCGCCGCAAAAGTGGCGGCCTTGGCCGACCGGCGCACCAGCGGGTCGCCCAGATCCGGCGGCAGGTAAGCCTCCAGCGTCACCCAGTCCGGAATCTTCCCCAGAATGCCGCGCAGGCGCTGCACGGCCTGATCCATCGAATAGAGCGACGTGGCGTTGATCTTTAGCGTCGAAGCCTGCGCACGCTGGCGTATGTTGCCATAGGCACGCAACAAGTCGAAAAGCGAGGCGTTGTAGGTCGTTATGGTCTCGACCTTCACTTTTTCCGGCATGCCCCGGCCGAAATAGTGCTGACCCAGCTGCGGACGATCCAAGAGCTTCTGGGCGACGTTTTGCATCGCTTCCAGGCGTTGCAGTTGGAAGGCCAGACGCGCCGCCATTTCAGCGGGGTCTTCCCCCTCCTCGCTCTCTCCTTGGACCGGGAGCAAAAGGCGGGACTTCAGGTAGGCGAGCCACGCGGCCATCACGAGATAGTCCGCCGCAATCTCCAGCTTCAACTCCCGCGCCCGGTTGATGAAAGCGAGATATTGTTCGGCCAGCGCCAGGATCGAGATTTTCGTGATGTCGATCTTGTGCTCACGGCTGAGCGTCAGCAGAAGATCAATCGGTCCTTCAAAACCATCGAGCGCCAGCACAAGAGCATCGTCCGACGGCAGATAGTCGGGCGATGCGGTCTCGAAAGACTCGTCTGTGGGGGTCTCGCTGGTCATCTTGACCGGACTTACCCCTCCGCGCGGGACGGGGCAAGCCGGACCGTCAGGCGCCGGGCTTTATCGACAGGCACGCGACCTTCTTGGCCTTAAGCTTGGCGCACAGACCGTCCGCCGTCGCCTTGTCGTTCAACGGGCCGCCGCGAATTCTGTAAAAGGTTCCTTTGTCTTTTACATCAACGGACTGGACCTGGAGTTTAAGGCTTCCAAGCAAGTCTTTATTACGGCCTTGCAGCCGCGCCCATTCCTTTTCGGCAGCCGCCTGAGAGCGGACCGCCCCCACCTGGACGCGCCAGGCCGAGGCGAGATTGGCGGCGGCGGCCGGCAGCGAGGCCGGAGCCGCGGCGACCTGGACCGGCTTTTCGGGTGCCGCTGACGGTTTCGCAGCTGCCGCTCCCTCTTTCACAGAATCCGCCTTCGGAGCGGCAGTTTCCGATGCCGCGGCCGGTTTGGGCGCCTCTGCGGGAGCCGGCGCTTTCGCCGTCTCTTCACTCGCTTTCGAGGCGTCCGCTTGCGCGGCGGCGACCTGTTCAGCCGTCTCTTGGCTCAAAACCACCGGCCCTTGAGGAGCGTTGAGCCCCCCTTCCGGAAGCGGCGGCGGCTGAATGGTCGGAATCGCCGGCTTTTGAGCTAGGATCGTTTCGGTATCGCCGGCAGGTTGGGTCCGGTCCACCGCCGGCTCGGGTTGCGCCGGCGCAAGCGGCTCTTCCGGTGGCGGCAGAAGGGTTTCGACCTTCTCCGGCCGGACATCGTCCCCGCCCTGCACCACGTTGTAGACCGTTTTGTCCTGATGCGGGACCGCCAGACCACCGGGATCCTCAGGTTTGACCTTGGCCGGTCCTTCCGGGGTCACGATGGGAGCGGCGACCTCGGTTCCTTCCCGAATGCCCTCGTTATAGGCGTAGAAGACAAGACCGCCCAGCGCCAGAACCGCCAGTCCGGCCACAGCAAGCGGCGCCGCGCCAAGACGTTTACCGCCGTCACCGTCGTGACCGCCGTCATCCATTTCGGAGAGTTCCCGCTCCAACCGGTCCAATTCAGAAACCACGCGCCCTATCCCATAGTGCCAGAGTTTTTGGAGGCTTGGCGGCGACGGGGGAATTGGTCAGTTCAGCTCCGACCGCGGCTCCACACCGAAAACGTCCAGTCCGGACGCAATTACGGTTCGCACAGCGCCTACCAACGCCATCCTCGCCATGGTAAGCGATTCGTCTCCGGGCACAACGAACCTCAACAGAGTATCTTCCCGCCCCTTGGTCCACAGCGCATGAAAAGACGCGGCCAAGTCATAAAGATAATAGGCCAGCCGGTGCGGCTCATGCGCCAAGGCCGCTGCCTCCACCACGCGGGGCCATTCGGCGAGCTGGCGCATCAGCGCCAATTCACCCTCTTCGGTCAGCCGGCTGAGGTCGGCCCCGGCGACCGCCGCATCGGACAGATCCGCATCGGGGAAGGCATCCCGCGCCATCTTCAGCACCGAATGGCAGCGGGCATGGGCATAATGCACGTAGAAGACCGGATTGTCGCGCGACTGCTCCATCACGGCGGTCAGATCAAAGTCGAGTTGCGCGTCGTTCTTGCGGGTCAGCAGGAAGAACCGGACGACATCCTTGCCGACTTCATCCACCAGCCCGCGCAAGGTGACGAAATTCCCTGCCCGCTTGGACATCCGCACGGGTTCGCCCTTGTCCATAATCCGCACGATCTGACAGAGCTTGACGTCAAGCTCCGCTTCGCCGCCGGTGACGGCCTTTACGGCAGCCTTCATGCGCTTCACGTAGCCGCCGTGATCCGCGCCCCACACATCGATCTGTTGCTTAAAGCCGCGCTGATACTTGTCCAGGTGATTGGCAATGTCCGAGGCGAAATAAGTCCAGCTGCCGTCGGACTTTTTGAGGGGCCGGTCCACGTCATCGCCGAACTCGGTCGCCTTGAACAGCTGCTGCGGTCGCGGCTCCCAATCCTCAGGCTTTTTGCCCTTCGGTGGTTCCAGGACGCCAGTATAGATCAAGCCGCGTCCCTCCAGCGTCGACAGCACCTCATCTACCTTATCCGCGTTCACCAGACTGCGTTCGGACGTAAAAACATCCTGGTTCACGCCGATCTGGGCCAGATCCTCCCGCATGGAAGCCATCATGGCGTCGACCGCGGTTTGCCGGGCGATGGGGAGCCATTCCTCCTCCGACGCCTGCATCAAGGCGTCGCCATGAGTAACCTTCAACTGTTCGCCAACAGCCTTCAGGTAGTCGCCCGGATACATGCCTTCCGGGATCTCGCCGATCTCTTCCCCCAAGGCTTCGCGATAGCGCAGATAGGCCGAGTGTCCGAGCTTGTCGACCTGGGCGCCCGCATCGTTGATGTAAAATTCCCGCGTGACGTCATAGCCCGCCTTGGCCAACAGCGAGGCAAGCGCGTCGCCGACCACGGTGCCGCGGGCATGGCCGACATGCAGCGGGCCCGTCGGGTTGGCGGAGACATATTCGACATTTACCTTTTCGCCGGCGCCGACACTGCTGGCGCCATAGGGAACACCGGTTTCCAGGATGGTCTTGAGTTCGGCGCGCCAGACGCTGTTGTCGACCCGCATGTTGATGAAACCGGGTCCGGCAATCTCAGCAGCGCCGATCCGGGGCGATTCCAGCAACGCCTCAGCGATTTTCTCCGCCAGGTCCCGCGGTTTCATACCGGCCTGCTTGGCCAGAACCATGGCGGCATTCGTGGCGGCATCGCCATGCGACGGGTCGCGCGGCGGCTCGACGGTGGCGCGTCCCAGATCCGCGTCGGCGGCCAAAACTCCAGACAACTTCATCCCATCCAGAGCCGCTGCCAAATCGGCCTGGAGGTCTTTGAAAACACTCATGTTTCAAACCTTACTCAAGAATACCGCCGATGCGTTTCCACTCCCGGCGCGCATATCGATCCGTCATCCCGGCGATATAGTCGGCCACAATCCGGGCGCGTTCGCCGTCATTTTGGTTTTCCGTCTCGCCGAACCAGCCCGCGGGCATCTGATCCGGTTCATCCATGAAGGCTTTGAATAGCCCCCGCACCGTCGCCTTGCCTGCCGCCCGGGCCTCGTTGACCCGTTCGTTACGATACATCCGGCGGTACAGAAAGCCCTTCAGGGCGCGCTCCTTCTCCGCCATGGCGTCGGAAAAGGCAACCGTGGTCTGTCCCGCCGTGCGGACGTCTTCCACGCTCTTCAGATCCAGCGATTTGAGGCGCGCGCGCGTTTCCGTCAAAACGTCATGCACCATATCGCCAATCAGGCGACGCACGCCCTCGGCGATCACAACCGCTTCGTCCAATCCATTGTACTCGGCCCGGACAGCGGAGAAGACGACCCCGACATGCGGAACCGCATCCGACACTTCGTCGATGGAAAACAGGCCCGAGCGCAACGCGTCGTCCATATCGTGGTGGTTGTAGGCGACATCGTCGGCAATCGCCGCAAGCTGCGCCTCCAACCCTGCATGCCGTGTCAGTTCCAGATCGTGCTTGCGGGTGTAGCGCCGCACGGTCGCCGGAAGGTCCGCTTCCGTCTTGAACTGTTTCGGACCGTCACCGATCAAGGGCCCGTTGTGCTTGACCAGGCCTTCCAGCGTTTCCCAGGTCAGATTGAGTCCGGTGTAATCCGGATACCGTTTTTCCAGGCGCACTACGATACGCAGGGACTGATCATTGTGATCGTACCCTCCGAAAGGCTGCATCGCCTCGTTCAGGGCGTCTTCGCCGGAATGACCGAAAGGGGGGTGCCCGAGATCGTGGGAGAGCGCCAATACCTCGGTCAAATCCTCGTCCAGCCCCAAGGTGCGGGCCATGGAACGCGCGATCTGAGAAACTTCGAGACTGTGCGTCAGGCGGGTGCGCACGTGATCGATCTCCGGCGCGACGAAGACCTGGGTCTTGTGCATAAGGCGCCGGAACGCGGCACAGTGGATAATTCTGTCCCTGTCCCGCTGAAACGGCGTCCGGGTGGCCGACGGGGCCTCCGGATGTAACCGGCCACGGCTGTCTTCCCAGTAGGTCGCATAGGGCGCACGGATAATCGGATGGCGATCTGTCATGACGGGTTAGCTAGCCCGTTGCGCAAAGCGGCGCAACATACCCTTTCCCGGCGTGTGATTGACACGCAATCCGAACACCATACATAACGACTACGGTTCTGCAGAAATGGAATGCTTCAAATGAGCAGCGATCCCTTTGCCTTTGACATGAGTGTCGGCGACCGCGTGTTGGGAATATCCGACGCGGCGGCGAAACGGCTCGCCTGGATGATCGAACAGGAAGGCGATAGGGACCTGATGCTCCGGATCACGGTCTCTGGCGGCGGATGCTCCGGGTATCAGTACGGGTTCTCCTTCGACGACAAGACAACGCCCGACGACCTCACCTTTGAAAAGGACGGGGTGAAAGTGGTGACCGACGATGCCTCGATGAACCTGCTGGCCGGATCGGAAGTCGACTATAAGGACGAACTGGTCGGGTCGTTCTTCACCATCAACAACCCGAACGCCTCTTCCTCCTGCGGCTGCGGAACCTCTTTCGCGGTCTGACCGGTCCCGCCCCGATACAGGACGGTGTGCCTTACCGCGTCCCGACCGGGGCCAGGGTGCCGACAAGACGTTTGACGTCGTAGAGTTCCCCCAGAACATCGTAAACGATCTGCGGATCCGTAAAGCCTGCGCCGCCTTTGCCGGCATCGAAAGCCGTCGCCGATCCGAATACGATATGCATGGCGCGGTCCTGGAAACAGGCACGGAAGTCGCCGTACCGCTCCGAAAGGCCGATGAGCCGTTCCAAGGTTGCGGCCGGCAGGAGATCCCGCGCCGCGATCCTGTCATGCGCAAAGACATGGAAGGCATCCCGAAAGCCCGGATTTTCCAATCGTGTGGGCGGCATCCCCTCCATCCGTGACAGTGTCCGCCAAAGATCCCCCGCCCGCTTGGAAACTATGGTGACCTTCTCCGGGAACGGATTCGGCACCCGTACGGTTACAAGCGTGGCGCGGATGGTGCCTTGAGCCCCTTTTGCCCCCTCCCATCCCGGCTCGGCCTGAAACCGGATTCCGGTCAATTGAAACTCGACACCCTCGGACAGGCCCACCACGCCGTTTTCGCAGTGAACTTCCGTCGGTTCCGGAAGCAGGCCGAGCATCTGATAGTACGGCACGAGATTCGGCAACCCGCGCGCCTTGAAGAAGAATCCCAGAAATCCGGCGAGTCCGCCCACAAGCAGGGCCTTGTGGCGCTGCTCCAGGGTCATGGAGTCCCGGTATGTGTAATAAAACGCGAAACCGGTCAACAAAGCGACGGGCAGCAGCAGAAGATAGCTCTGCCAAACCACGACCACGATACCGCAGAGGATCCAGATCGGCACGAGAAAGCGGGACAATCCCTCTTTCGCGCCGGTCTTAGCGCGCCTCCTGCGTGCTTCCAGCGTCGTCAAACCGGGCAAAAGATCCTGACGATAAAACGCGTTTATCCCCTCCAGGCCTTCCGGTTCGGCGTCGAACAGTGGTTTCTCTGCAGTGGTCATGCGGACAGGTTCTGACTTTAGGGAAGTTTCGAAGCAAGGCCCCAACATTCATTTGATCTTCCGAACCCTGCAAGCAACGCCCTCTTGGAGGTGAAAAAGCCTGTGCTTTTCCAGGCGCGTCCCTCTAGATTGGCGGCCATGAAAATCGCCACTTTCAACGTTAATTCCATCAAGGCCCGGCTGCCCCGTGTGCTTGAATGGCTGGAGGATGCACAGCCCGACGTGGCGCTGTTGCAAGAACTAAAATGTCAGGACCAGGACTTTCCCGAGTTGGAGATATCCGGTTTGGGATACCAGACCGCCGTCCATGGGCAGAAGACCTATAATGGGGTGGCGATTCTCTCCAAACACCCGATCGAGGACGTCTTCCGGGGCCTTCCCGGCGATCCAGAAGACGAACAGGCCCGGTATATCGAGGGGACGATTCAGGGGGTCCGCGTCGCGTCAATCTACCTGCCCAACGGCAACCCGGTGGACGGCCCGAAGTTCCCCTACAAACTCGCCTGGATGGATAGACTTGTGGCGCATATCCGCGACACGCTGCTGCCGACGGAACTGCCCTTGGTGCTGGGCGGCGACTACAACCTCGTTCCGGGCGACGACGATGTCTACGACCCGGTGAAATGGGTTGATGACGCCCTGTGCCGGCCCGAAAGCCGCACCCGTTTCCGCACCATGCTCAATCTGGGCCTTACCGAGGCCTGGAAAGCGCTTCATCCGAACGCCGCCCACCAGTACTCCTACTGGGACTATGTTCAGGGCCGCTGGCAAAAGGATGAAGGGGTGCGCATCGATCATCTGCTGCTGTCGCCACAGGCCGCGGACCGGCTGACGGCCTGCGAGATCGACAAGACGCCGCGCGGCAAGGAAAAGCCCAGCGACCACACCCCCGTCTGGTGCGAGATTGCCTGAGCGCACGCTGGTCTTTCAAAGCCACCGGCCCGATGCCCTTGATGGATGGATCGGGCGCTGCGTCGAAAGCGTGCGGCAATGGGCTGAACGCCAGGGCCATGATTACCGATTGTTCGGCGACGCGCTGTTCGAGCCGGTTGATCCAACCTTGCGCAGCAAGCTTGCACACAGCCTCCCCGTCCTTGCCGATCTTGCCCGGCTCTACGCCGCGCAGACCGCCTTGGAAACCTACGACCGTGTTGTCTGGTTCGACGCGGATACGCTTCTCTTCGCGCCGGACCGGCTTTCCATCGATATCGCGGACAGCTTCGCTCTGGGCGAGGAAACCTGGATCGAAGAAGATGAAACGGGTCGGCTGAAGCCACGCCGCAATCTGCACAATGCGGTGCTGGTGATCCGTTCAGGCGACCCAGTACTGCCGTTCCTGATCCGCTGTACAGAACGCATCCTGGTGCGCATCGATCCCGAGCGCATCGCGCCGCAAATCGTGGGCCCGAAGCTGCTTGGCGCGCTCAACCCGATGGCGGACTTCACCGTTCTGCAAACGGTGGGAGCCCTAAGCCCGCTTGTCATCCGGGACATCGCCAAAGGGCGCGGAAACGCGCTGAACCTGTTTCGCCGCCGCTCGCCCGCCCCGCTGGCAGGTGCGAACCTGTGCGCCTCCCTGATCGGCGTTGAAGCGCCAACCGTACCGGTCGAAAGAGCCATCGACCGGATAGCGGATGCCTTGGGCAGTTAAGGTTCTACTGCTGCCCCCGAACGGCGTCGGCCGTTCCCTGAATAAAGGCGGCGATCTTCGCCACGTCTTCCTCCGTCAACCGGTCGGAGAAACTGGGCATGCCCTTGGCGACAAGCGCATCGCTGCGAACGATGGCGGCCAGACTGGTTAGGGTCACCGCGTCGGAATAGCCGAGGTTGGGGACATTGCCCCCGTTGTTGATGGCCGGCACTCCGTGACAGAACAGACAGTTCGAGACATAGAGCCCGGCCCCCTCCGCGACATGGTCCGGATCGTAGGGTACACCGGCGACGAGTTCCGTACGGTCATATTGCACGAATTCGGGCATGGGGGCATCGCCGCCGACTTCGAAGGTATAGACCCGTCCCGGCCCCACCCGGTCCGTGGCGCGCTGGCTGATACCGTAAACGCCGCCCCAGCCGGCCAGGATGGTGACGAATTGCTTGCCGTCGAGCTCGAAAGTCGCAGGCGCCGCGACAACCCCCGACCCGACCGGCGTTTGCCACAATGTCGCGCCGGTCGTCGCGTCATAGGCGACAAAGCGCCCGTCGGCCGTCCCTTGGAAGACCAGATTGCCCGCCGTCGCCAATGTGCCGCCGTTCCACGGCGATGCGTAATCCTGGCTCCAGGCCGCTTCCTGTTTCACCGGGTCCCAGGCAAGCAGTTGCCCGAAGGGCTTTTCCTCCGGCGGAATGGTGTTGAACATGAAACCCAGGTTCCAGCCGAGATTGCTGTGCGGCCGTCCAGCGAGGTGCGCATTGAGCGACCAGTCGGGATCGTGCTGCTGTGCAAGTGGTACACCCTGAGCCGGAATGTAAACCAGGCCGGTCTGGGGACTGTAAGACATCGGGTGCCAGTTGTGGGCCCCGTAGGCGCTGGGGATCGTCTCCCACGCCTTGTCTTTTGAGCGGGCGCCCGGCGCTTCGATCGGACGGCCGTTGGCGTCATACCCTTCGGCCCAGGTGACCTTGACGAATTTCTCGGCCGACAGGAATTGGCAATTGGTCCGGTCGACGACGTAGAAGAACCCGTTCTTCGGCGCGTGCAGCATTACCTTGCGGGTCCGGCCGTCGATCGGAATATCCGCCAGGATGATGTGTTGGGTGGAGGTGTAATCCCAATTGTCCCCGGGGGTCTGCTGATAGTGACAGACATATTCTCCGGTGTCCGGGTTCAAGGCGACCAGCGAGGCGAGATAGAGATTGTCGCCGCCACCGGGGCTGCGGTGAGACCTGTTCCACGGGCTGCCGTTCCCGGTCCCCACATACATCAGGTTGAGTTCGGGATCGAAAGCCATCGAATCCCAAATCGTGCCGCCGCCGCCGGCCTCCCAATATCTGCCGGCCGGGTCCCAGGTTCCCGCCGCCCGTTCCATCGAGATATCTTCAAACGGTTCCGCCGGGTCGCCGGGGACGGAAAACCAGCGCCAAGCCTGCTCGCCCGTCTTTGCATCATAGGCGGTGATGTAGCCGCGCACACCGTATTCCGCGCCGCCGTTTCCGATCATCACCTTGCCGTTATAGACGCGCGGCGCGCCGGTGATCGTGTAGGATTTCTCCCGGTCGATGATCGTATCCACCTCCCAGGTAACCGCGCCGCTTGCGGCCTCCAGGGCGACCAACCGTCCATCGTAAGTGCCGACGAACACCCGACCCTCGTAAACCGCGACGCCGCGGTTCACGACATCGCAGCACCCCTTGTAGGCATGGTCCTTGGGGACCTGCGGGTCATAAACCCAGAGAGGCTCGCCGCTGCGGGCGTCGAGGGCATGAACAATGCTCCAGGAACCGGTCACGTACATCACGCCGTCGACCACGATCGGTGTCGCTTCGACCCCGCGGCGGGACTTCAAGCCATACGACCAGGCAAGCCCCAGATCCCCCACATTGCCGGTGTTGATATGCGAAAGTCTGCTGAACCGCGTCTCGGCGAAATCCAGGCCGTGCGTCGGCCAGTTTCGCGTTTGCGCTTCGTTGGCGATGATGGAGGCCTTATCCACCCCCTCGATCGCTTTGGTTATTCCTTCAACCGTCAAACCCTGGCTCAACGCCGGGTTAGCCGTCATGAACAGCGCCGCCAGGACGCCAAACATCCGCATCACCACACCATGCCTCCCGCACTGATTTGTCGTATGCACTCCGGGCTGTTTTCGCTCCGGTTGCAGTCAGTGTAACAGGGTGCGGAAACGCAGCAAGCGGCCCGTGCTGGCGGACCGCTTGCGAAACGCTGGATAAGAAGGTGTTTCTTAGCGCGTGCTGCGGCGGCGAAGCAGACCGATTGCAATCAGGCCGGTCGCCAGCAAAGGCAGGGCCGGCGGCACCGGAACCACGGCGCCCTGGAATTTTTTCAGCAGGAAATCGTCGTAGTGATAGTGATGACCGCACTTCTTCTTTTTGTGCTTATAGCCATGGCCGCATTTGTAGGAATAGCTGTTAGCCGAGGTCGCCGCCGCCACAATGATGTGCTGGAACGTGCCGACATCGTCATCGAAGAACAGCGGGTTTTCCGCTGTGGGATATTGTGTGGAATCCTCCAACAGCGTCAGTGAGTCGATAAAGGTGGCGTAGGAACTGGTATCGAGGAAGTTCGACCCGTAGATCAGGTAATCCTCATAATACGTGTTGAGATGGGAGAACTTGATCGAGATGGGTTTCCAGGCTGCGCTCGGCAGGTTCAGAACCAGATAGTCGACCGGCCCTTTGGAATCGATGTCCGGGTTCCAGTCGTCATAATCCCCGACACCGATGCCCCAGCCCGGTTGCGTGACATAGGCGGCATCCAGAACATTCTCGTAGCTGTAGGTCCAGTAGCCGTTGCTGTTGTCCCAAACCTTCTGTTTCTGAACCTGGAAGGCATTCACCGTCAGTTCGGCTTGGGTAACGTCGGAGACAAAGGTTTTCGATTCGCTGGGATGGCTGTGTCCCCAGAAATGGAACGTATCGATGGTAAGCGCGAGTGCGTTGCCCGATAAACCAAGAGCAACCATTGCCGCCGTCCCAACGCCCAAAAGTGCGCGCCTCATAACTCTCTACCCCTACAGATCACGAATTTTTTATGTCGTTCGAGTCTCGCATACATCATTCGCCGGGCGTAGTAACCGGGTACGCACAGACCGGAATTCAACCCGTGTTAACAATGCGCGGCGGCTCATCCTTTCAGGCGCATTTTGCGACACAACATCAACGCCAGTTGACAATCGATCGGATACGCCCGAGAGGCGACGTCACGAGTTGTCCCGCGGTTCGATGGCTTGCTGACGCGACATTGCCCATAGTCCGGCTGCCACAAAGCCGATTCCGGCAGCAAGCCCCCCATCGACCGGTTCGTCCAGCCAAAGAGCGCCGATCAAAGCGGCCGTCACGGGACTGAGCGCAAGGAACACCGTGACCCGCGTCGGTGTGGCGCGTTCCAAGGCGTAGAGCCAGAGAAAATAACCGATCCCGCTGCTGATGCCGACAAACAGAACCGCGCCCCAACCCGCGGCGGAATATGCGGGGAGGGCCGTGAAAAAGCCCTCACCCGCCGCAATGACCGCAAGGAAACCGACGGAGGCCAGCATGGCGAACGCGCTTACCTGTACCGTTGGATAACGCTGCAGGTACGGACGGTAGAAAACGGAACAGAGCGCGCCGGTAAAGGCGCTGGCGAGGGCGAACGCGGCGCCCGTCCACAAAGCGGCGCCATCACCCGTTAGAATGATGTCGCTGCCGAGCGTCAGACCGACGCCGACAATGGTAAGTCCCACCGCCACCGCCTTCGGTATGGAGAAGGTCTCCCGTCCCAGCGCGGAGGCAAGCAGCAGGGTCATGAAGGGAAAGGTCGAGAACAGCAGGGCGGCTTGAGCAGACGGGATATAGAGCAACGCCGCGTTCAGAAGGGCCACGAGAATACCGAACTGACCAATGCCGAGGAGCGCCAGCGGAACGACATCCCCTATGGCGAACCGGACAAGGCCGAGCCGCCATGCGACAGGGGCCAGGAACAGAAAACCGACCGCGTAGCGCAACAACGCCAGCACCGACGGCGACATTTCCGAAAGCGCGTAACGGCTGGCGACGATCGCGGCTCCGACCTGGATCCCGGTGCCCGCGGCGGCCCAGAGCGCCAGGTTGCCGGACAAGGGCTATGCCTGCGGCCGTGTGCGGATACCGGGGCGCAGATTTTCGAAGGTCAAGGACCCGGGATCCGCATAGACCGGTCCCGGCGCTGCCGCGACCCAAACATCGTGCGCGATAGGCTGAAAATCCGCCCGGAAGTGGACCGAACTCTTCACCACGACCACCGTATAGTCAGACGGCTCCGCCCCCAAATGCCGGAACATGGATTGATCGCCGGCCTGCATCGGGCGCGAGGCGATCGCCACATGCACGCCGCTGCAGTCCAGCAGGGCCATATTGCCGAGTTGGAAATTCGCCCCGCCCCACATGGGGCCGGTTCCCTTGAACCGCCCGTCGCCCAGGGCGATCACCTTGGCCGCGGTCTCGACCGGTGCGTCCCCGGGGAATAGCCGGCCGCCGATGCGGACGGATAGCTCCGCACCGACCCCTGCCGCGTGGGCCTGATCCGCGGTCTCCGGATCCATGAAAACACCGACCAGGCAATTGTCCCGCTTCTCTTCCAACAAGGCGCGCAACATGCCGGTCGTGTCGCCCGGGCCGCCGCCGCCGGGATTGTCCTGACTGTCGGCCAGCACCACGGGTTTCCCGTCGGCGGCGTTGTGCCCAAGGCGCACCGCTTCGCCGGGGGAATAGATCCTGCCGGCAAAGGCAGGCTCTGCTGCGTGCACCGCCGCCATCATGGCGTCCGCCGCGCTGTCTGCCGCCTCCTGCGTCGGGGCGTAAGCGACAACGGCGGGACCGCAATGATGGATATCGGACAGAGGAAAACCACAGGCGAAGGACATGGACGAAACGCCGCTTTCCAGCCCCTCGGCCAGATGCTTTTCGTAGAGCGTTTGGGCCGGATCGTGGAAGGTGCACCCCCACTGCAGAGGGATCAGGAAGTCCGCCTGCCGCAGCGCCTTGGCGGGTTTACGGCCGGATTTGACGATGTCGACCAAATGCTGGGCCGCGCGCGCACCCGTCTCCCCCATGTCGGTATGCGGGTAGTTTCGGTAAATGTCGATCAGATCCGCGTGCTCGACCATTTCCGGGGTGACATTCGCGTGCAGATCCAGGCTGACGGTAATGGGCAAATCGGGGCCTACCACAGCCCGGATACGGCGCAGCAACTCCCCTTCCCCGTCCTGATAATGCTCGCACACCATGGCGCCATGCAGATCGAGATAGATGCCGTCGAGATCGCCGGCATCCCGCAAGCGCTCCAGCATCAGGGCGGAGACGCGTTCGAACGCGTCCTCTGTGACGTGCGCACTGGGCGTTGCCGAACACCAGACCAGGGCTTGCATGTCGGCCCCGGCCGCGCGAAGGACATCCGTGCCGCCGGTGATGGGGATGTGGACGCCTACAATCTCTTCGAAAAGTTCGTCGCCGATACAGAGTTTGGGCCAAGCATCGGCGCGCTCAAACTCCGCAAAATCAGCCTGTACCGGCGCGAATGTATTCGTTTCGTGCTGAAACCCGCCAACCGCGATCTTCATGAGACACCCTCCCGTCACCAAATCACCCAGGCTATTGCCCTACGCGATTTCAGGGGGGCCGCACAAGCGGTCCGCCCGGTCGGGAATTCACTTCTGCATCGACCTGTTCGCAACAATCGGCCCGTGCTAGGCACAGATCGCCTAAGGAAAAATGGAAGAACCGTCTGGGTCAGTGTTACGGGCCGGGGCATGCCGCCCGGGTTATGCATCAAGGGGAATGGCCGAAAGTGAGCCGAACCGTACAGAGTTCCCGGGGAACCGCCGAGCGGTTGGAACAGTTCCGCACCAAAGGCTGGTGCCGATTTCCCTCTGACCCGGTACTGACGCGTTGGCTGGCGGCCACCCTGCCCGCCGCCCGCGCCGCCATCACGGCGCCAGAGAACCAGGAGTGGTTGCGCTACCAAGGCACCTGGTTCGCCGGGGTCAACGCCCTGCCGAACGATAAAACGGGCGCGGTTTCAGGCGGCCCACCGCTCGCTGGGCAGGCCGTAGACTTCATTGCCCAAGAGTTGAGATTCAGCGGGATCGCCTGGGACAAAGCACAAATCTCCGTCTGCTATCCCGGCTATCCAATGCCCATGGAGGGCGAAAGCGAGGCCGTTTTCCGCTTCCGCCGGGACCGCGATGCGGCCCATGTCGACGGACTGCTGAAAGAGGGCCCGGACCGTCGGCGGTTCCTGCGGGAACACCACGCTTTCATTCTGGGTATCCCCATGGCGGAGTATTCACCCGGCGCGGCTCCCTTCACGGTGTGGGAAGGTTCTCACCATCTGGTCGGCGACGCCTTCCGGAAATTCTTTGGCGCCTCCCCGCCGGAGCAATGGGGCGCGATGGACATCACCGATGCCTATCAAACGGTCCGCCGTCAGGCGTTCGATACCTGCGACCGCGTAAAACTCCATACCGTACCCGGCGAGTGCATCCTGGTTCACCGCCACGCCGTCCATGGAATGGCTCCCTGGGAAGACGGCGCTACGGCCGGCGACGATGGGCGCGCGATCCTGTATTTCCGGCCGGAGACGGGCGATATCCAAGACTGGCTCTCTGCTGACTGAGGACCCAAAACCATGACAGACAAGATCTTCTCCGTCGTCGCCGGGGCGACGAACATCATCACCATCAACCGGCCCGAGGCGCGGAACGCAATCGATCCGGAGGCCGCCGCGGCCCTGAAAGCGGCGTTCGAAGAGGGGGAAGCCGACGATGCCGTGAAGGTCCATGTGCTGACCGGATCTGAAGGCATGTTCTGTGCCGGATACGATCTGAAGGCCGTGGCCGATGGAGTCGAGCTTAGCGACGCGCCGATGGGGCCGAGTTGGTTGGAGTTGAAGAAACCGTCCATCGCTGCCGTGGAAGGCTATGCGGTCGCGGGCGGGCTGGAACTGGCCTTGGTATGCGACCTGCGCGTTGCCGCCGAAAGCGCGGTCTTCGGGGTCTATTGCCGGCGCTGGGGCGTACCGCTGATCGATGGCGGCACGGTGCGTCTTCCGCGTCTGATTGGACAGTCGCGCGCACTGGATATGATCCTGACGGGGCGGCCTGTCGAGGCGGAGGAAGCCTACCTCTTCGGCCTTGCAAACCGGATCGCGCCGGACGGTAAAGCGCTGGAGATCGCGCTTTCCATCGCCGAGGATCTCGCGGTCTTCCCGCAAACCTGCATGCGGAACGACCGGGAAAGTGCGCTGGCGCATTGGTCTCTCCCCATGCAGGACGCCCTCGCCTTCGAACGGAGGGTTGGGGATGAGAGCCTGGCGGCCGGCGCGGTCACGGGTGCGGCCCGATTCGCCGGCGGCAAAGGGCGCGGCGGGTCTTTCGAGACGGATAACTGACGTCAGAATTGGCTTACCGAACGACCGCTGAAACGACCGCAGAGGGCAGCCTGCCCATTGGCCTGTTTTGCGCCGCAACAAACACTTGCCGCGATGAACCCCAGACGGAACGCAGCTCAAAAATGATGCATGAATAGATTTTGTGCAGTGCCACAACCGCTGAGCGATTGTCATCAGCGTCAAGGTGCGTAACACTCCCGGTTTGTGGCGCATCGGTCAAACCGGGCAGCGGCCACCATAAAAAAGAAGAGGATGGCAGGTTGATGGCTAAGAAAGTTCACAACGATATTGTTGGGGTCCAGAACAAAGGCGTGACGCGGCGCCGTGTCCTGAAGACCGCGGGCGCCGTTGCGCTGGCGACCCCGTTCATCGGGCGCGCTTGGGCGAGCACCACGGAAATCAATATGTTGGCTTGGTACGGCCACGGAGAGCCCGACATCGTCGGCGCGTTCGAAGAGGCCAACAACGTCAAGTTCAAGCCGAAATACTATGCCGGCGGCGACAACATGCTGGCGCTGATCGCCCAGTCCCCGCCGGGTACCTACGATGTGATTCTGTCGGATGCCGAGTTCGTTCAGCAGCTCAACGACGCCGATTATATCGAGCCGTTGGAGGCCGGCGACTATCCGTTCGACGATATGCTGCATAAAGATTTCACGCAGTTCCCGGGACACTGGAAGGACGGTACGCTTTACTCCCTGATGGTCCGCTTCGGCCATCTGGGCGTCTCCTACAATAAAAACGCCATCTCCGCCGAAGAAGCAGCGAGCTACAAATGCTTCTGGAAGCCGGAAATCCAAGGCAAGCTCGGGCACTTCGACTGGCACCTGCCCTCGCTGGGCATGATAAGCCTGTATAACGGCAACGGGGCCGGCCTCTGGGACCTGGACGACGCCCAATGGGACAAGGTTCAGGAAACCACCATGAGCCTGCGTCCGCAGGTCGGCGGATACTTCGATTACGGCGGAACCTTCAACTCCCTGAAAAACGGCGAGATGGTCGCGATGTGCGGTATTGGCGACTGGATCACCGGCGTTCTGGAAAAAGACGGCGCCCCAGTCGCTTCCGTCGTGCCGAAAGAAGGCGGGATACAGTGGACCGAGTCCTACTGCATCGGGAAAGGCTCCGAGAAGGCCGATATCGTGAAGAAGTTCATGCAGTACATGCTGTCCCCCGAAGGACAGGTGAAGTCGGCCCAGATGGCGGCCTATCCGGGTTTCGCCATCACCAAGGCCGGCCGTAAGCTGCTGAACGAGATGGACGCCAAAGAAGCGCAGCGTACGGGACAGGTGGACGGTATGCCGAACGACCCGATCACGCTCGTCAAGGAAGGGCGCATCCACTACCGCAACATTCCGGTCAACCAGACCCTGGAAGACTGGAACGACTTCTGGTCCGAATACAAGAACGCGTAACCCGGATCGGCGACGCGGCGACCGCGCCGGCCGCTGATGCGGCCGGCGGCTCATCCTTTTGTTCGGAGAATAAGATGCCTGGTACCGGCGACAGCGTCGGAAAAAGGAAGGTCGATGGCTTCGCCCTGACATGGCGGCTGCCGCTGCTGCTGTGGCAGACGGTATTCTTCGTCGGACCGTTCCTGTTCATGATCGCGATGTCGTTCTTCCTGGTGAAGAACTACCGCATGACCGAAGCCTTCGAGTTCGTGAACTGGGCTCGAATGATGGGGCGGGCAACCTTCTGGGACAGTTACGTCCTGACCCTGGGTCTGGCGACCCTCTCGACCCTGATCGCCACCGTGATCGCGTTTCCGGCCTCCTTCGCGTTGGCCTTCAAGACATCCGACACGGTGCGCCGCTGGGCGATCTTTCTGCTGATCGTGCCGTTCTTCACCAGTTATCTGGTGCGCATCTTCTCCTGGTACGTGCTGCTGGCGGAGGCCGGTCCGTTGAACGCGGTCCTGGGCTATGTCGGCCTCGGCCCCTTCACAATGCTGAACACCAAGTTCGGCACCATCGTCGGCTATATGACCCTGACCCTGCCGTTGGTGGTCATTCTGCAAACCATCGCGCTGGCGAATATCGACAAGCGCCTGATCGAGGCGGCCCACAATCTCGGTTGCAGCGGTCTGCGCATCCTGACGTCCGTGATCCTGCCGGCCGCCAAACCGGGCTTGGTGATCGCCGCCTTGTTCGTTTTCATTCTCAGTTTCGGCGACTTCGTCAGCCCGTACTATCTCGGCGGTTCCAAACCCCCGACCCTGCCGATCCTGATTATCGACACCACCAAATCGGGACAGCAATGGCCGCGCGCCGCCGTCGTCGCCGTGATGATGATGGTGACACTGTTCGCGATTGCGTTCGCGGCGATCGTCTACGCCTACCGTAAAAGGACCTCCGCGTCATGACGGCGGAACGGATCAGTCTTTGGGCCCTGCGCGGCTACATCGTCCTGGTGTTCGGCTTCATCTTTCTGCCGATTGCCGCCAGCGTGGTCTTTTCGTTCAATTCTCAGCGCTTCCCGACCGTGCCACTGGGCGAGTTCACCACGCATTGGTACGTAACGATTCTGAACGATCCGGACGTGTGGGACGCCGCCAAGACATCCCTGATCGTCTCGCTCTCGACCGCGGTAATCGCGACCTTCATCGGGTTCTGTACGGCCTATACGGACTATCGGTACCGGTTCCGGGGGAAATCCGGCTTCCTCGCCCTCGCCCTGCTACCGCCGACCATCCCGCTGATCATCATGGCGTTGGCGATGCTGGCCTGGTTCGGACGGATCGGCATTTCCGGCCAGATCTACGCCATCGTCGCGGCCCACACGGTCCTGACCATCCCGTTCGCCATGGCGATCATCCGCTTACGGCTGAACGAAATCGATCCCCAGCTTGAGGCCGCCGCCTGGAATCTCGGGGCCAGCGAGTGGCGAGCGCTTCGGGAAGTGATCCTGCCTTTCTGCCGCCCGGCGATCGTTTCCGCGCTTTGCCTGACGGCGGCGGTTTCGTTCGACGAATTCGCGGTGGCCTGGTTCGTGTCCGGCCTTAACAAGACGATCCCCGTCCTGATCCTGGAAATCGTCACCGGCAACATCGACCCGCAAGTGAACGCCATCGGCAGCTTCGTCTTCTTAACGTCCATGACCCTGGTCGTCCTGGCCCAGGTCATCTTCATGGCGCACCGGCTGCGCGGAGGAAAAACCGGATGACCGACCCCATCGTCAGCTTCACCAGCGTGGTGAAACGGTTCGGAGACTTCACCGCCGTCAAGGAACTCAACCTGACCATCCTGCAGGGTGAGTTCATCGCGATCATGGGGCCGTCCGGATGCGGCAAGACGACGACCCTGCGCATGCTGGCCGGCCTGGAACAGCCGACGGAAGGCGAAATCCGGGTCGATGGCCGGGTGATGAACGAGGTGAAACCGCATGACCGCGATACGCCGCTCGTTTGGCAGTCGCTCGCCCTTTTCCCTTTTTTGAATGCGCGGGAGAATGTGGAATTCGGCCTGAAAATGCGTAAGGTCGGCCCGAACGAACGCCGCGATCGCGCCGAAGCCTGGCTGGAGCGGCTCGGTATCGGACAGTTCGCGGAACGGAATGTGGAACAGCTTTCCGGCGGACAGCGCCAGCGGGTCGCCCTGGCCCGCGCCCTGGTCACCGAGCCCAAGATCCTGCTGCTGGACGAACCGCTATCCGCCTTGGACGCGCATCTGGTGATCCGCATGCAGCAGGTGCTGACCCGCCTGCAGCGGGAGTTGGGCATCACCTTCGTCTATGTCACCCACTCTCAATCCGAAGCCTTCGCCATGGCCGACCGCGTCGTGATCATGGGCGAAGGCGAAATCGCCCAGGCCGGAAGCCCACGCGACATCTATCGGGAGCCGGCCAACCGCTTCGTGGCGGAATTTGTCGGCCGGAACAATATCCTCACCGGCACCGTCGATCGGGTGGCGGACGGTCTGGCCGGTGTCACCACCCCAGCCGGTACCTTCCAGGTTCCGGCGACCCATGCGCTGAATCCGGGTGCGGAGGTCGGCTTCGTGATCGCGGCAGATCTGGTGCGGGTGAGCAACCATGATCCGGGCGCGGTCAATCAGGTAAGCTGCAGCCTGATCTCGGAGGAATTCGTGGGATCCATGGTCACGCTGTTCCTGGAAAGCGCCGACGGGCTTGAATTCAAAGTACAGGTTCAGGAGCGTGAACTGTCCGGTATCGATCTCAAGGCCAGCGGCCCGCTGTTCTTGAGCTGGGACTCTGACAACGCGCACCTATTGCCGGAATAAACCACGGGAAGACCTCAATGATACGCAACCCCATTCCTTGGCCCAACGGCGCGAAATGCGCCTGCGCCATCACCTTCGATATCGACGCCGACAGCCTGATCCATGTTTCCCGACCGAAGGACAGTCATCGGCGGCTGTACCCCATCTCCATGGGCCGGTACGGGCCGGACGTCGCCGTCCCAAGGATTCTGGAGACCTATAAGCGTCTTGGCATCAAGCAGAGCTTTTACGTGCCTGCCTGGTGTATCGACAATTATGCGCCCACCATCGAGGCGATCCTGGCCGACGGGCATGAGGTCGGCCACCACGGGTACATTCACGAAGATCCGGTCGTTACGCACGGCGAAGCCCAAGTCGAAGCCTTTGAGAAAGCGATGGAAGTGCATCGGCGGATCTGCGGCAGCGCGCCCAGGGGATACCGTGCGCCTGTCTATAACATCACGCCGCAAGTCGTTGATCTGCTGATAGAAAACGGGTTCTCTTATGAGAGTTCGTTGATGGGCGATGACATCCCTTATCTGCTGAAAACCGATCAGGGCCAGCTTTGGGAAGTTCCCGTTCATTGGGGTTGCGACGACTGGCCGCCGTTCGCGCATTACGAAGAGATCGGCTATATGATGCCGGTCCGCGGGCCAACAGACGGTCTTCGCGCCTTCTGGGAGGAATTCGAGGCGCAATACGCCTATGGCGGTTTCTTCATGCTGATCGTGCATCCGTTCCTGACCGGCCGTCTGGCCCGCTGGCGCGTTGTCGATCAGTGGCTGGAAGAAACCCTGAAAACCAAGGACGTCTGGTTCGCCCCGTTGGAAGAAATCGTCGCGCATGTCCAACAGGTCACCGACAGCGGCGCCTACACGCCGCGTGTTGACGACCTTCCTTATTATACAGAGCCAGTCGCACCGTGACGGAGACACCCATGACGGAACTAAACGAGATCGACCGCCGTTTCTTGGACGTCGCCTATGAGGAGGCGTTGGCCGGCTTTAACGAAGGCGGCTGTCCGATCGGTAGCGCGCTTGCCGAAGGCGATCGGTTGATCGCCCAGGGTCGGAACCAACGGGTCCAGCAGGGCGACCCCATCGCCCATGGCGAAATGGACTGTCTGCGCAAAGCCGGCCGGCAGAAGAGCTACCGAAAAATGACGCTCTACACCTCTCTCAGTCCCTGCATGATGTGCACGGGCACGATCATCCAGTTCGGCATCCCGCGCGTCGTGATCGGCGAGGATGTGACGTTCGAGGGAAATCCGGCGTTTTTGCGTGAACGAGGGGTTGAGGTCATTATTGCGAATGATCAAAGATGTCAGGCTCTGATGGAGCGCTTCATCAGGGAAAAGCCCGAACTTTGGGCGGAGGATATCGCGGAGGATTAAGGCTTGCCCGAGACCAAACACGTTGTCCTGACCTCTCACCCGCCAAAAAGCGGCGTCAAACCGCCTGCCATCGAGTGGGGCTCATCGAACCCGCAGGAACGCGGCCCCGTCATCGGCTCCCTGCAGAACCCGGAACAACGCAATGTGATCGGGGTTCATTCCGGCGCCTACGGGGTTTACCGCGCGCTGGCTATTGCGTCCGGCAAGCTTGATCCCGTGCACAAGCCCGACCTTACCAACACGGCGCCCGCCGTTGCTGTCGGCCCCTTCCCGCAATGGAACGATCCCGAGAAGATCGTCTCGATGGACCCTTGGGGCCATCTGGTGGCGGAGGCGTTTCGGCCCGAGCTCGAAAAAGGGTACGACATCCGCCCGACAATCGCGGTGACCAAGGCCCGGATCTCCTTTCCCGAAGTCCGCGAAAGCATTGCCGCCGGCCGCCTGACGCCGGACGGAGAGGTCTTGCATGAAAATGGCGATGTGACCGTAACCAAAGCGGCCATCGAACCGGTCTGGTACCTGCCCGGCATGGCCACCCGCCTGGGCGTTACCGAAGCGGACCTGCGCCGGACCTTGTTTACCTATACCGGAAACATGTTTCCCGAGTTGGTGACGCGGGGCGACCTGAAGGTCTTCCTGCCGCCGATCGGGGGCATCACCATCTACATCATGGGCGACGAATCCGCCCTTTGGGACGGCAGCGACCGCGAAATCGCCTGCCGGGTGCATGACGAGTGCAACGGATCGGACGTCTTCGGCTCCGACATCTGCACATGCCGTCCCTATCTGGTGCACGGCATCGAGGAGTGCGTCGCCTCCTCACAACGCGGCGGCGCAGGCCTCATCGTCTATAACCGCAAGGAGGGCCGCGCGCTTGGCGAGGTCGTGAAGTTCCTCGTCTACAACGCCCGCAAGCGAAATCCCGAAGGGGACTCCGCAGCCTCTTACTTCGAAAAAACCGAGTGCATCGCCGGCGTCGAGGACATGCGCTTCCAGGATTTGATGCCGGACGTCTTCCATTGGCTTGGCATCACCCGTATCCACCGCTGGATTTCGATGAGCAACATGAAGTTCGACGCGATGGCGTCGCAAGGGATCGAGATCCTGGAACGGGTGCCGATCCCCGATCATCTCATTCCGGCGGACGCCCAGGTCGAAATGGATGCGAAGAAGGCCGCTGGCTACTTCGTCAATGACGGGGTTTCGACACCGAGCAACCTGAAGCTTCCCAAGGGCCGTGGGCTTGGCAATTTCTAGCGTCTCCGAGGACAAGGCGCGGCAGACGGCGGAGTGGCTGCTCACGCCGGAAGCGGTCCGTGCCCAGTGCGCCCTTCTTTTCGACGCCGCCAAGAACGACCGGCTGGCGCATTTCTCACTACACTTGGACCGCTTACCCGGGGCAGCGGCCCTTGTTGCGACAGTGACGAAAGAGGCCTATCCCGACCTTGCCGTCCCCTTTCATGCCCGATGGCGGCACTTCGTCTTCAGCGGCGAAGACCGGGCCGCGCCGCTCTTCGCCGGACTCGCGAACGACCCGCTGGAGCGGGCCCGGGCAAAGACGGAACTGGCCATCACATCCGTCCTTCTGGATGCGGGCGCGGGCCCCGATTGGTCCTACCGTGACTCGCTTTCCGGCAACCGGATTGCCCGTTCGGAAGGGTTGGCGCTGGCGAGCCTGGATCTTTTCGCGGCGGGCGGTTTCAGCGCGGACCCGGCCCGCCCGTTGCGCGCCGACGCCCTAAAAGGTTTCTCGCACCAAAGGCTTGCCGGGGCCTTTCACGTCGATGCTTCCAACCCGTTGGAAGGTCTGGAGGGCCGTGCGGGCCTGATCGCGCGTTTGGGAGAGGCCGTAGAGGACGCGCCGCAGTGGTTTGGAAAAGACGCCCCCCGGCTTGGAAACCTGGTCGACGCCTTGGTGGAGCGCGCCGCGGGCGGCACGCTCCCGGCGCGGGAGATCCTAATCGCCCTGCTCTATGCATTGGGGAGCATATGGACCGGGCGGCCGCATATGGACGGACTGAGCCTGGGAGACTGCTGGCGGCATCCTCAAGCCGGGGAGACGGGCCTTGTCCCGTTTCACAAGCTCTCTCAATGGCTCGCCTATTCCTTGGTCGAGCCCTTGCAGGAATTGGGCTTTAAGATCACCGAGCCCGATGCCCTGACCGGTTTGGCTGAATACCGCAATGGCGGCCTCTTCCTCGATACCGGCGTGATCGCCCTAAAAGATTCGGACGCCGCACAGGTCGCGTGGTCCCCGGAGTCTGAGCTGGTGGTTGAATGGCGAGCCCTGACAGTCTGTCTGCTTGACAGGATCGCGCCGCTCGTCCGGCAAGAACTGGGCGTTCAAGAAGAAGATCTGCCGCTTGCCGCCGTGCTGGAAGGCGGCACCTGGGCGGCCGGACGGCGGATTGCAAAGACCATTAGGCCCGGCGGCGGGCCGCCCTTGACCATCGTCTCCGATGGTTCCGTATTTTAAGTCAAACCGATCTGGGAGGCATTCATGACCGACACTGTGACCGTGGTTGATCATCCGCTGATTCAACACAAGCTCACCCTGATGCGGGACAAATCAACCTCCACGGCGGCCTTCCGCTTGCTGCTGAAGGAGATTTCCCTGCTGCTGGGATACGAGGTCCTGCGCGACCTGCCGCTCGATACCAAAGACATAGAAACGCCTGTGGGGCCGATGGAAGCCCCGATCCTGGCCGGCAAGAAACTGGTCCTGGTGTCGATCCTGCGCGCCGGCAACGGGTTGCTGGACGGCATGCTGGAGCTGGTTCCGTCGGCGCGTGTCGGACATGTCGGGCTATACCGCGATCCGGAGACGCTGATCGCCGTCGAGTACTACATGAAATTGCCGCATCAAATCGGGAACCGCCCGACCGTTCTGGTCGACCCGATGTTGGCGACCGCCAATTCCGCCATCGCGGCCGCGCAGCGCGTCAAAGAACATGGCGCAGCGGACATCCGGTTTATGTGTCTGCTCGCGGCACCGGAAGGTGTGAAGGCCTTTTCAGAGGCGCATCCGGACATACCGATCTTTACCGCCAGCATCGATGATCATCTGAACGACCACGGTTACATCGTTCCTGGCCTGGGCGATGCGGGCGATAGAATGTACGGAACGAAATAGCCAAAGGTGCGATAGACCGCCGGGCCTTAAAGACCGGACATTCCACGCAGGCTTTTTATGTTGCAATGCAACATAAACAGTATATTCCTTATCCCCGGCTCTATAATCCGTATTTGAAGGCTTCCCTTAATGACCGGCGCGACATTAACGGCTTTTGCCGAACGATTGACTATTGCTTCCAGAACCGGACCGCAGACCTTTCCGACGGACCCGAAAGGGATCACGCGGGAACTGCTGGCTGGGCTGACCGTCGCGCTTGCCCTGGTTCCGGAAGCGGTAGCGTTCGCTTTTGTCGCCGGCGTTCATCCGTTGGTCGGTCTATACGCTGCGTTCCTGGTCGGGTTGATCACCGCGCTCTTCGGCGGCCGCCCCGGCATGATCTCCGGCGCGACCGGAGCGCTGGCGGTTGTCATGGTCTCCCTGGTGGCGACCCATGGAGTGGAATATCTGTTCGCCACCGTCGTCCTGATGGGCATCCTGCAAATTCTGGCGGGCATCTTTCGGCTTGGGAAGTTCATCCGGCTGGTTCCGCACCCTGTCATGCTCGGATTCGTGAACGGACTGGCCATCGTCATCTTCATGGCTCAGTTGGGTCAGTTTCAGGTGCCGGACGCGGACGGTGTAAAAGTTTGGATGACGGGCTGGCCGCTCGCCACCATGCTGGGGCTCGTGGCCTTAACCATGGCGATCATTTGGGGCATGCCCAAACTGACCAAGGCCATCCCCGCCCCGCTCGCCGGAATCGCCCTGGTGGCGGCCCTGGTGTTGGCGTTCGACATTCCGGTGCCGCGCGTCGGCGACCTCGCCTCTATCGAAGGCGGTTTGCCCAGCTTCCATATTCCCGTCGTGCCGTTTACGTGGGAGACGCTTAGAATCGTCTTTCCCTATGCCCTGATTCTGGCTGCGATCGGCCTGATCGAAAGCCTGCTGACGCTCAACCTCGTCGGGGAGATGACCGACCAGCGCGGCGGCGCTTCCAAGGAATGTATCGCCCAAGGGGCCGCCAATACGGTGACCGGCCTGTTCGGCGGCATGGGCGGTTGCGCAATGATCGGGCAGTCCATGATCAACGTGAAGTCCGGCGGCCGCACGCGCCTCTCAGGCGTGTCGGCGGCCCTCTTTCTGCTGGCGTTCATTTTGGTCGCCGCCCCGTTGATCGAACAGATCCCGTTGGCCGCCCTGGTCGGCGTCATGTTCATGGTGGTGATCGGTACCTTCGCTTGGCGGAGCCTGGTGGTGATGCGCCGGATCCCGCTGACAGATGCCGCCGTCATCGTCCTGGTAACGGTCGTTACCGTATTGACCGACTTGGCGGTCGCCGTGGTGGTCGGGGTGATTGTGTCGGCGCTGGCCTATGCGTGGAGTAACGCGACCCGAATCCACGCCCGGATCGACACCGATGAACGCGGCGCGAAGGTCTACAGCATCGAAGGCCCGCTGTTTTTCGGATCGACCGCCGGGTTCTCTGAGATTTTCGCGCCGCAAGAAGACCCGGATGTCGTGGTCGTCGATTTCATGAACAGCCGCGTCGCGGACCAGTCCGCGCTTCAGGCGATCGAAGACTTGGCCGCCAAGTACGAAGGGCTGGGCAAGACCTTGCAGCTCCGGCACTTGACCCGTGACTGCCATCGCCTGCTGAACCGCGCCGGTCAGTTGATGGTGGATTCCGACGATGACCCGGACTATCAGGTGGCCGTCGACTACCAGGTCAAAACCGGTATGCTGAGCGGCGGGCACTAGACCTGGACCTCTGGGGCTCTCTAGTCGTCCTAGAGACGCAGAACCATGTGGATTTCGTTCAGGTAGTCGTCGCCGATCCGGATTGAGTCCGGCTCCAGCCCAAACCGTTTGAATCCGAACCGCTCATAGAGCCGGACAGCGGGCGTATTCCGTTCGACAACGCAAAGCCTTATCTGCCGGACCCGGTTTCGCGCGTACGCGATCAAGGCCTCCATCAGCGCATCGCCGACACCCTGGCCGCGCGCGTGCGGCCGGACGTAAAACCCGAAGACGGACGCCTTGTGCCGGACCTTGTCCGTGTCCGCGAAAATCAGTCCCGCAACACCGTCCAACCCATCCGTACCATCGACACCGAATACTACGTTCCGTTCTATCCGTTCGGTGAAGAAGGCGTCGGCCTGGTCCGCTTCATCCGCATGCGATGCACCGAAGGCGTCGGGATGCCGTGACAGCCCCTCCAGCCGGATCTGCCGAAATGCCTGCGTGTCCGGTGCAGCCAACCGCCGTACTGCCAGATCTGTACTCATGTCGATCTACTCACATTTGGAGACGGAAGGGCTAACGGGCGGAAGGCTGTCCGATTTCCTGTTCCGTCAGGCCCGTTGCGAAACGATAGGTTTATTGCGGCGTCCTGGACGAGTATTCGGTCGCAGGGCGGCTCCGCAGTTTAGGTTTGCCGATGATGTCCGGGGTTTTTCACTTCCCTCCCCATACGGTACGATCTACGACGTCGTACTACATAGACACCTCCGTCAATTCAGGAAACTCCGATGTCCGTTGCAGATCTGCTCGCCCCCTTCCCGCGCGTGAACCTGACCCATGCGCCGACGCCTTTTGAGTTCATGCCCAACCTGACCCGTCACCTCGGCGGTCCGGATATCTGGGTGAAGCGGGACGATTGCACGGGGCTTGCCATGGGCGGCAACAAGTCCCGCCAGCTGGAATTCTATTTCGGGGACGCCAAGGCCCAGGGCTGTGACACGGTCCTGATTACCGGCGCGGTACAATCCAACTTCCTGCGCATGACGGCGGCGGCCGCCAGCAAGCTGGGCATGGCCTGCGAGATCCAGCACGAGGACCGCGTAAAAGGTCAGGACGCCCTTTACCATGAATCAGGCAATGTGCTGCTGGACAAGATGTTCGGCGCCATCATTCACACCTACCCGGAAGGCGAGGACGAGGCCGGCGCGGACGCAGCCCTAGAGCAGCGCGCCGACACCCTGCGGAGCCAAGGCCGCACGCCCTATGTTATCCATTTGGGGGCGAACCATCCGCCGCTCGGCGCGCTCGGTTACATCGACGCGGCGGCGGAAGTGCTCAAGCAGGCCAAAGATGAAGGTGTCGCGCTCGACGCCATCGTCGTGCCGTCAGGCAGTGCCGCGACCCATTCGGGCACGCTCGCCGGTCTGCGCTTACATGGCAGCGCGCTCCCCGTCCTCGGCGTCTGTGTTCGCCGCGGCGTGGAGGCTCAAGGACCCAGGGTGAAAGCCCGCACGCAGGACATCCACGACATGCTGGGGTCCGGACAAACGGTCCCCGATGAAGATGTCGATTTGACGGATGCCGTCCTGGCGCCCGGCTACGGCCTGTTCGGAGAAGAGGTGAAGGAAGCCCTGACGCTCGCCGCCCAGATGGAAGGCCTGCTGGCCGACCCCGTCTATAGCGGCAAGACACTGGCAGGCCTGATCCACAAGATCCGCAAGGGCGAACTGACCAAGGGGCAGGCCGTTTGCTTCATGCATACCGGCGGGACGCCGGCGTTGTTCGGGTACTCCGACGGCCTAGTGCGGGACTGACAAAACTGGCTAGGGTGCCGTTCTTGGCTCCTTACCGGTTCTCATGCCATTCTGAGCATCTGCGGCATTGTTGTCGCCCACGGAGGTTTTCAAACACACTTGTGTTTATTCCTGAGGCAGCCTTGTCGATGCCACCTCGGGGCAATGCGCGCCTACGGTCCGTCGAGCGCGTGGTTGCGCGCATGTAGCCCGCTCTTTCCAGAAGGAGTCCGGATACACCGGGTTTTCATCACTTGATTAGATTTGGGGCGACTTTCCCTGGTGTCGAACTGCCGCCGCCCCTCCTCCACGGGAACACAAACCACAATGAATGGCACATCGATCATCCGGCCCGCATTGGAAGCGGACCACCCTGCCCTTTTGAAACTTGCCGTGGAAACCGGACTGTTCCGTCCGGAAGAGGCCGGCGCGCTCGGCGATATCCTCACGGCCTGTCTGGCGGGAGAGATGGGACCGGACCACCGATGGCGGGTAGCGGAGGACAGCGGCGCGCTGACGGGGGCGGCTTACCTGGCCCCCGAGACGATGGCGGACCGGGTCTGGAACCTCCTTTTCATCGCGGTCGCGACCAAACGGCAAGCTCGTGGAACAGGAACGGCCCTGCTCGACGCGACCGAAGCAATCGTCCGCCAGAACACGGGGCGGCTGTTGCTGGTGGAAACATCCGCATTGCCCAAGTTCGAACAGGCCCGCCGTTTCTATGCAAAGAACGGTTTTGCCGAAGAAGCGCGTATTCGGGACTATTACACGGACGGTGAAGATAAGGTGGTGTTTCGCAAAGCGATGCTCTAGCCCCTCCCCTCTTGTCCCGGTTCGCGCTATTTCTGCGCGACTGACAATTCATACGCTGACGGGAACCGTGCTCAACGCCAACCAATCATCCAAAGACGGTCGAACGGGACTGCTGCTTGTGGCCGCCGCCGTTGTCTTCGTCAGCTTCATGCCGGTTGCCGCCAAGCTTGCCTATCAGGGCGGCGCCAATCCGCTGGCGGTGATGACCGCGCGTTGCATTCTGGGGATGCTGGGACTTGGCCTGTTCTGCTGGCTTTGGAAGCTGCCGCTCCACCTTCGCGGCCCCGCTTTCCGGTTTGGCGCTGTCACGGGATTGGCGCAGGTCGGCGCTTCGGCAGGGATTCTGGCAGCGATTGCCTTTATCGACATATCGCTTGCGACGCTGATCGTGTTTATCCACCCCCTGCTGATCGCCGTCATCAATCACCTGCGCGGCGCAGCCACCCTCACCATGCCGCAATTCGCCTGTGTTCTCGCCGCTTTGTTCGGATTGGCTCTGGCCCTTGCGGTCGATTTCTCCACGCTCGATCCACTCGGTCTGATCCTGGCTTTTATCGGCATGCTGGCGGCCACCGTCATGGTTCTGTCGGTCTTCAGGACAAGCCGCCTTGTCGGCCCGGTGCCGGCGAACCTTCACATGACGATTTGGGCATCGGCGGTCTTTCTCGTCGCGGCCATAGGCGGACCGGCGTTGGAGCTATACGATCCGGCAGTCTTTCCGGTAACGGCGCTTGGCTGGGCCGGTTTGGTCGCCACCGGGATCAGTTTCACGCTGGGTTATGTCCTGTTCTTTTCCGGCGCGGCGATTATCGGTCCGACACGCGCGTCGATCCTCAGCATCAGCGAACCGTTGATGACCATCGCCTTCGCGATCGCCCTGATCGGCGAACATCTCTCTTGGATGCAATGGATCGGCGTTGCCTGTGTCATTGCCAGCCTGGCCGGCGTCGAGGCATTGGGGAAAAAGCAAACCCCCGCCGTATCGGCTTGAAATTGCCCTGACTTACCCAAGACGGTAACAGGCCGGCCCGATCAGCGCCGGGCAATCACCTGCAACCCACCGCCGAAAGCGAGTTTGTGCGAGACGGAAGAAAAGCCGACACGCTGCAGAAACGGGCCGATGTTCTTCTTGTTGAAGTACAGCTTATGGTCCGGCGCACCGAGATCCCGGATCACGCTTCCCCCCTTCATATACTCGTCCGCCGAAGGCGTGGTCAGATAGAGCGCCCCACCCGGCTTCAAAAGCCCCAGGATACCCTCGGCAAAGCCTGTTACATCGGTCACGTGCTCGATAACCTCGGAACAGTAGATACCATCGAACGCCCCGTTCAGTTCGAACTCCTCCAGGGCGCAGTCATGAAATGTCATACCGGGATTGGTCTCGCGCGCATGGGCCGTGAGAACCGAGTTGATCTCCAGCCCTTCCGCTTGAAGGCCCAGAGCGTTGGCCGCACGCACGAAAAAGCCGACATTGCTCCCGACATCCAGTACACGGGAGCCAGTCTTGAGGTTCTTCTTCAGATATGCCGCGCGCCGCTTGGAACGCCGGAACTTGCTGCCGGCCTTCTTCAAATAGCCCGCGATATACTTCTCACCGATCTCCGGAGACTGAAACTCTTTGGCTGCTTCGAAGACAGGCATGTCCGCAAGACGGATATAGCCGCTGCTGGGAAACACGACCCATTCATGCGGCCCCTGGGTGCAAAGAGGCCGCCACGTGTCGTCACCAGTTACTGGACAAATCAAATCGCTCATCAAACGGTCATACGGTTCCATCCGGCCCCCGGAACACGGGCCTCAATTGCGCGCTTTCTGAGGGGGTTTTCAAGCTTTGGCAACCATTTCCAAACACCGGAGCGTGCGGTCGGGACCGGTCCCATGCATTACAGGGTCCGTCCCTACGGTCCTGCAGCAATTCTCCCGCCGGGCGGTTGAAGGAAGCTACGCCCTTTCCAACGCGCACCGTCAGCTGCCCGCGGATTGCCGAGCCGAGGACGGATGCGCGTACCGGCATCGTGACTGTTGAACGGATCCACTCAAAGGGCGGCATTGTCCGGGCCCTCGCCATCCGCATCATATCCTCAGCGTCCATGTCCGCGACGGTTAGCTTGACCAAGACCCACGGATATGTGCTGTGGAACCGAGAATTGGCGGAACAGACGCAGAAGGCGAACGGCATCCCCCACGGTTTAAGGGTCGATCACGGCCCCATTAACCACACTGGATAAATGGCAATATCGGCGAAAATGCATTGCAAATTGCAAATTGCGTTGGGCCAATCTCGTCTCAAGGAACCACTCTTACCGGAATATATCTATTTTCTGTTATATTAGTCTCGATAAATATCCCGTCTTCCTAGAAAAATCGCTTGGCACCCCTCTTGCTCTCTTCGTTTCCAAGAAGAGCGGTAGGGAGAAGCAAGCTATGGACGACGATCTCGTATTTGCCGAAGAATCAGACGCGACCGAACAAGAGCCGGTCAGCACTGAAATCTGGAAGGTGCTTGTCGTAGACGACGAACCGGACATACACACCGTTACGAAGATCGCTCTTTCCGGTTCGGAGTTCCTCGGACGCAGGCTCGAACTCTCCCACGCCTATTCCGGTGCCGAGGCGAAGTCGTTCCTGACCGAACAAGCCGACATCGCCGTTGTGCTGCTGGATGTCGTCATGGAAACCGACGACGCGGGCTTGTCGGTCGTCGAGTACGTTCGCAACAACCTGCACAACCAGAACATCAGGATCGTTCTGAGAACGGGCAATCCCGGCCAAGCCCCGGAGCGCCGCGTCATCACCGAATATGACATCAACGACTATAAGGAAAAGTCGGAACTCACGGCGCAAAAGCTGTTTACGCTGATGCATAGCGCCCTTCGGTCTTACCGCGACATCATTGCCATCGAAAGAAACAAACACGGATTGGAAGCCGTCATCGGCGCCTCCGCGGATATTTTCGAACGACGCTCGGTGCATCAATTCGCTCACGGCGTCTTGGAGCAACTGACGGCGCTACTGCACACCGGAGAAGACGCGGCACTCTTCGAGCACAACGGCATTTCCGCTATGCTGGACGAGGATGGAGACCTCAAAATTCTCGCCGCCACCGGCTCTTTCTCGCAGTATGTCGGTCACGCTGCCGACGACAGCATTCCAGAACCGGTTATGGCGGACCTTGAAATCGCGGCGAAACAAGATGGCTTCATGCGGCTTCGGGACCGCATCGTCATATCGTTCCGGTCGAAATTCGGGTCCGCGAGCATCCTCTATCTCACGGGTGTTGAAACGCTCAGCAACCTTGACCTCGGCCTCCTTGAACTCTTCGCGCGAAACGTCTCCATAGCGTTTGAAAATCTGCGTTTGCACGAAGACCTCGAAGAAACCCAGCGGGAAATCGTCTATATGCTCGGCGAGGCCGTCGAAACCCGGTCGCGCGAAACTGGAAACCATGTGAAACGCGTGGCGGAGATCTCCAAGGTTTTGGCCTTGCAGATCGGCCTGCCCAGTGAAGAGGCTGAAGTGGTGAAGCTGGCCTCGCCCCTCCATGACGTCGGCAAGATCGGGATACCCGACGCCATCCTCAACAAACCCGGCCGGCACACGACCGACGAATTCGAAGTCATGAAAACGCATGCTGAACTCGGCGCCCAGATGCTCACTAAGTCCCGACGGCGTGTACTGAAGGCGGGCGCGGTGATTGCGGGCCAGCACCATGAGAAATGGGACGGCTCGGGTTACCCGGCGGGCAAGACCGGCGACGATATTCACGTCTACGGCAGGATAACCGCGGTGGCCGACGTGTTCGACGCGCTCGGCTCCGACCGATGCTACAAAAAAGCATGGCCCCTCAAGGACACGCTGGACTTCATCAAGGAACGCAGAGGGAAAGACTTCGATCCAACGGTGGTAGACGCCCTGTTCGACAAGCTGGAAGAAGTGCTTACGATCAGAGACATCTACAAAGATACCGCCTGAATTCCCTAAAGACATGCTTTGGCGTTCGGCACTTTGGGGGGTCCGTATCGCAAGCCTTCTGGCGTTTGGCGTCGGCCTCACCCACGGTGCCGGCCTCTTTCTCCAAGCGCAGGCGTCCGATGCCGTCCGATTTGGGGTGGTGCCCCAGAGGCCCCCGCTCGTTCTGACCAGGGAATGGGCCCCTTTCCTATCCGACGTCGGGGCCGCCTGCGGTAGGCGGATTGTCCTCAGCACACGGCGCACCATCGCTGAATTCGAGCAGGAACTCCTGTCCGGAAGGTACGACCTCTCCTTTGCAAACCCCCTGCAAGTCGTCAAAGCTACACGAAGCGCGGAATACAAGCCGATTGCGCGCCTGAAGAAATCGCTGCAGGGAATTCTAGTAGTCCGAAAAAGCGATACGCTCGAAGGCATCAACGCCCTGGCCGGTCAAAGGATCGCCTACCCGTCGCCGAACGCTTTCGGCGCCTCTATCCTTGTTCAAGCGGAACTCCGAACCAAGGGCATCGGTACGGAAATCTCTTACGTCGGTAGCCACGACTCGGTGTTCGAGCATGTCGTTCGGGGTGCCGCACGGGCCGGCGGCGGCGTTATGCGCACCTATCAGGCCTTTGAAACACGGATGCCGGACACTCTGCGTATCCTCCACAGGACACCAAGGTACTCCGCCCACGGCATCGTCGCGCACCGCAGACTGGACCCGGGCTTCGCACTCTGCGTGCAAGCCGCAGTCACGAGCGGCGCCTTCAACGCACCAACCTATGTCGGCGAATTCCTTCCCGGCGCCCTCGGTGATTGGCAAAGCGTATCCGACCTGTTCCCCCCCGAACCCGCGTTGCAGCCCGGAAAGGCAAAAGAATGAAACTCTACCAGAAAATCGCTCTCATTCTGATCGCCACCCAGGCAGTTTTCCTATCCGCGGAGTTTTGGTTTGCGCGGGACACGGTCCTGATGGAATCCAGGCGCATGGTGCAAATGCAGCGTGAGTTGGCGGAGGATCTTCTCGAGAAATCCCTGGCGACCGGCCTCATTGTTTCGGACTACGCATTCGTGGACGAGATCCTCAAGGAGGCAGTGTCCGGCCCCCTGGTTGATGGCGTCGTTCTACAAGATGGCTTCGGCGCGCAATTTTCCTCCGGCGATCAGACACTGTTGAGTAAAAACGGCCCTACAGAGAACCTGCATGAAATATCTGTTGCCGTGGATGGGGCGGCCCTCGGGACGCTTCGGATAGCCTATTCACAGAACCTTACAGAGGATATCCGAAAGAGCCTCGACACCACGGTCCTCTATACCGCATTGGCGGGTATCGCCATTGCCGTTTGTTCCAGTTTGGTGATCGCCCTGGCGATCGCAAGCCGCCTCTCCTCTGTGTCTCTCATGGCACGTAAAATGGCTGCAGGGGACTTCGAAACCGAAAACACCGTGACAGGCAACGACGAGATCTCGGATCTTGCGAAAACGGTCCGCACGATGGCATTGGAAATCAGCCACAAAAACCGTGAATTTCAAGCATTGGTAAACGCCACGCCAGGAAGCATCTATCGAACTTTCTACGACCCAAGAACACAGAGGAAAACAACAGAATTCCTACAGAACGGTTTTGGGGCCCTCTTCGGAAAGCCCTTGGAGGAGTTGAACGAGGAAGAAACCCCAAAGGAGCTCGTTAACCCGGACGATTTCGACGCTTGGGATAAGAATTACAACCACTCATTTGCCAATGGTGAAACGCGGCAGTTTGAGTTCCGTGTAACGAATACCGCTGGAACTGCCCGATGGGTATTGGACACATCATCGGACAGCTTGGAGCCCGACGGTACGATCGCACGGCACGGCGTTCACATCGACATTACCTCCTTGAAGGAGGCCGTGGCGGAAGCAGCCGTTCTACAGGCGGAAACGGCGCAGAAAGCCGAAGAGCTTGCTCAAAGCGAAAGAGACTACAGGCTCCTCGCTGAAACCATGCCGGCCGTCATCGGCTTGACCTCGGTCGGCAAAGACGACCTTCCGTCCGGGATCGAGTATATCAGTCCCCGAACACAAGAGATCTTCGGCTGTAGCGTCGACGATATCATGGAGCACGGGTACCCGTGGTCCCAGGTACACGAAGACGACCGGATCGGCCTACGGATGTGGGTGAAAGAAGCCGCGTCGCAGTGCCTTACCAGCAGCGCGGAGTTTCGCTACCGACACCCTGCCAAAGGTTGGATCTGGATTCAGATCCTCGCCCGGCACTTCAAGCAGGACGATGGAACCCTGAAGCGGTTGGCGATTTTCACCGATGTCAACGAGCGGAAGCTTGCGGAACTGGAAGTTGCGGAACAGCGCCAGAAGCTTGTCGAGATCAACGCGGAACTCACAGAAAGCCGGAATTTCTACAGCGATTTTCTTGAGAACCTGCCCGGCCTCGTATTCCGAAACATCGTGACCAAAGAGGGAAAGCCGCTTTCCCGCAAATGGCTTTCGCCGAATGTCACGCATCAACTGGGTTATTCAATGGATCAATTGAACGACCCGGAATTCTGCGAAAGCATCATGACACCCGAGGACGTAGCGCACAAAACCAGGAACCTGATCCAGGCTATCGAGCGGAAAGAGCCGGTATCCGCCGAGTATCAAATGCGCCACGGTGACGGCTCAATTCGGTGGTTCAGCGCTCATGGTACTGTCGCGTCAGCGGGTGACGGCAATTTCGCGTTCAACGGCATTGCAATCGACATTACCGATCGCAAGAACGCGGAGGCCATGCTGGACCAGAAATCCCAGGAATTAGCGGACTCTCTGCAGGCGCTTGAAGACACGAACACGGCACTTAACGAAAGCCGGGAATACTACAAAGACATTTTGGACAATGTCCCCGGGGTGGTGTTCAGGAACTGGGTCAGCAAGGACTTAAAGACGACCAGACGGGAGTTCGTCAGCCCCGCTGTGAGCGAGATACTCGGTATTTCCGTGGAAGACTTCATGGCGACCGACACCATGACTGGAATGATCGTCGAAGAAGACCTTGAAACGCGGGAAGAGGCCCTCCGCCAAGCGGCGAGAAGCGGCGAACAAGTTGAGTACGAGCTACGCGTCAACCACGCCGACGGCACAATCCACACATTCCGCTATCTGGCGCTGTTGCGATCCCTACCCGACGGGAACCATCTCTACAGTGGCGTTGCACTCGACGTTACAAAAGAAAAACTGCAGTCGCTCAAACTCGCAGAGCTGAATGCAGAGCTTCAAAAAAGCCAGGAGTACTACAAGGACATCCTGGACAACGTTCCGGGCGTCGTCTTTCGCAACTGGGTTAGCGAGGACCTCACGACGCTGCAGCGCCAATTCGCAAGCCCCATCATCGAGGAAGTATTCGGTATTCCTCTTGAGCAGTATATGCGCGAAGACTCAATGGACCATTTGGTCGTGCCCGAAGACCGCGGGAAAAGACGGGAGATGGTGCTGCAGGGCGCCAAGTCCGGGGATCAGATGGACTACGAGCTCCGAATGTTTCATGTGGATGGAACCGTTCACACGTTCCGCTTTATCTCCCGTATGCGCCCGCTCCCCGACGGCGGTTACAATTTCAGTGGCATCGCGATCGACGTCACCGAGACCAAGGAACATGAACGGGTTCTTCAGGAACAATCCGAGAAACTGGAACAACTCAATGCGGAACTCGCGGAAAGTCGCGAGTACTACAGGGACATCGTCGAAACCCTGCCGGGAGTTGTGTTTCGCAACAAGGTTTCCAAAGACTGGGCGTTTGTCGAACGGACGTTCCTGAGCGACAGCGCCGAGCGGCAGCATGGATTTCCGATTGAAAGCCTGAAAGACCCGGACTTCTTCGACAGTCTGTTTGACGGAGATATTCGCAATCGGCGTTCCGAAGCCTTGCAAAGAGCCATGGAGACAGGTGAACGGATCGACTTCGAATCCAGAATTCGGAACGCCAAGGGCGACTACCGATGGTACCAGGCCTTCGCGACGGTTAAGCCACTGCCCGACGGCACCTATTCCTACAACGGCCTTTACATCGATGTGACGGATCGAAAGGAAGCCGAATTCGAGCTGGCGCGTAAACAGGAAGACCTGCAGCGCACGAATGCCCGTCTGGAGGAGAGTCAACGCCTGTACGATGAAATCGTGAGCGCCATGCCGGGCGCCATTTTCCGGGCCAGGGTGGAAACCGAAACCGGCACCATGACAACCGACTATATTACGGACAAGGTGACGGAATTTTTCGGCTATTCGCTTGAAGAGCTAGGCCAGCCGGGCTTCGTTCAAAAGCTTCTCCATCCAGACGACCGCGAAAAACGCCTTGCGCTGATAAAGCGCGGCGTGTGCGAAGGCATATCCGAACCGACCGAACTTCGCTATCGGCACGTGGATGGTTCGTATCGATGGATTACAATCGCCGCCAGCGTCCAGACCGCCGAGGATGGTTACTCGATATGGCACGGCGTGATGCTGGACAGCACGGCAAGGAGGCTCGCCGAGCAATCGGTCCAGCTCCATGCATCGGAACTCCAGCGCGTCAACAGGAAGCTGCAGGAAAGCGAAGCACAGTACCGCGAGATCGTTGAGACGATACCGGGGGTCGTTTTCCGCACGATCGGCAATAGGTCGGGAGAAATCATCAGACGGGACTATCTCAGCCCGCAAACCCTAGAACTGTTCGGCTACACCGCGGCCGAAATGCTGCAGTTCGAAAACCCGAAGAAGGTTGTTCACGAGGGCGATCGCAAATTGTTCAACGCGAAGCTATCGGAGTCTGCGACCAATGGAACGCCCTTGAACTTCGACTACCGATACGTTCGCGCGGACGGCGGTACCGGGTGGATGATGGTGAATGCCACAACCAAAACCGACGACACGGGTCATGTCTTATGGCATGGCGTGCAACTCGACATCACCGACAAGAAGAAGGCCGAGCACGCACTGGAAGACATCAACCGAAACCTCGAAGTCACCGTGCGAGAACGCACGAAGGACCTTAGTTCGGCCAATGAAAACCTCACTGAAGCGCTCGAGGAACTCCAACAGACACAAGATGCGCTAGTTCAGTCTGAAAAAATGGCCTCTCTCGGACAATTGGTTGCCGGGGTCGCCCACGAAATAAACACCCCGATCGGCGTCAGCCTGACGGCGATAACGAACCTTGCCGACAAATCAAAAGAGACACTTACCTTCTTCGAGGACAACAACCTGACAAAGTCCCGGTTGGCCGATCACTTTGAAATCGTCCGTCAGTCTAACGAAATCATTCTGGCCAACCTCGACAGGGCGTCTCAACTCATTCGTTCATTCAAACAGGTGGCTGTAGATCAAACCAGCCAGGAAGACAGGGATGTCGACCTAGACGAATACACACATGAAATTCTTCGCAGCCTTTCCCCCGTTCTACGCCCGCTAAACGTCGCCCAGTACGTCAACATGCCCAAAGGCGTCCATGCGGACCTTCAAACAGGGCACTATGCGCAAATCCTAACGAACCTTGTAAACAACGCCGCCACGCATGCATTTCCAAAGGACCGGGCCAAGCCAAACGAACTTTCCATCTTGGGAGAGGTATCCGATGGCCAATTGGCGCTTCGCATCATCGACAACGGCTCGGGCATGCCGCCCGGCGTACGGGCGAGGATCTTCGATCCGTTCTACACAACGCGTCGCTCTTCCGGGGGGACCGGCCTGGGCATGCATATCGTCTACAACCTCGTCACACAGGGTATGGGCGGCACAATTGAGTGCGATAGCGAAGAAGGCGAAGGAACGGAGTTCACAATCAAGATCCCCTTGCGCGTTTCGCATGACGCTTCCGAGAAGGTTTTCGAGCCGAACTAGCCGCAACCAAGCCGGCACGCGGTTCGCTTCCGGCCGTCTTCCGGACCAAAGGCGCGCGGGGTCTGTGCTGCCCGCCGCGCCTTTCGAACGCTGTGGATTGTGGGCCTCCGCTCTTTCTCAGCAAACGTGAGGGCGCCGTCGCTCCCACCACGTCGGAGATGTAATTCGACCGCTGATTTTCTTTTGCGCACGCCATCAAACCTTGGGTTTTCAGGCTTCAAAAAATAGCGTTTCTCGGTACTTTTGAAGGAGCGCAATGCGTATGAGCGCTTTTTCCCCAACATATGCCAAATCTTTGGCCCAACGACCGGACAACCCTTGGCCGCGGCGCGGGTGATTGAACCATTGGGGCGAAATCGAACTCAGATCCCGGGTCATTTTCCTTAAGTTTGTTGGTAACATACGTTTGTTCAGCGCAAAGTCATTGTCCCGTCGGGAACCGGAAAAGGTAAGGAAATGAAACTCTTTCAGAAAACCACGCTGTTTCTGATCGCCGCCCAACTTCTTTTCCTTTCGACGAACGTTTGGATCATGCGAGACACCGTACGCAGTGAATCCAGCCGCCTCGTCGAAGTTCAGCAGGCCTTTGCCGAGCGGCTTCTGACGGTATCCTTGGCAAGCGGCCTCGGAACATCAGACCGGGCCATTGTCGATGAATTGCTTAAAGAAGCCGTTGCCGAGCCCTTTATCGATGCCGTTGCGCTGACCGATAGCGATGGCGTGGCATCAACGGCAGGCAGCCTGTCGTCTTCCAGCTCAGGAAGAACGAGCGAAGAGTGGCGCACGGTTGCCGTAGCACGTAAGGGCATGGACCTTGGCACGCTGCAGATTGCGTATTCCCCATCGTTTACTCATGGCATTCAGTCGCGTGTAAACGGGACGACCGCAAACCTCGCCATTGCCGGTCTGATAATCGCGGTTGCCGCCGGCTTTGCCATTGCATCGACGCTCGCAAGCCGTATCAACCGTGTATCAGAGATGGCAAAGCAATTGGCTGCCGGGCAGTTCGTTCCCAAAAACCCCGTCTCGGGCAAAGACGAGATTGCCGAGCTTGCCGCTGCTGTTTTTTCCATAACCCGCAGGGTCGCTTTCCCCGGACACCCCACCGCTGAGGATCCCCTGGACGGCGGCACAGGTCCCACCTTCGGATCACAGCCGAAAGAATTTGTCGAACCGCCGGGGCCGAGTCCGAACAGGCGCCACAGCGGCAGCAACTTTTACACCGAGTTTCTCGAAGCACTGCCCGCCGTGATGTTCAGAAACATCGTGACGAGAGATGGCAAGGTCCTTTCGCGCACCTGCCTTTCGCCCAACGTGTCGGAAAAGCTCGGATATACGGTGGAACAGATCAACGACATCGACTTCTACGATAGCATCATGATGGAAGACGGTGTCTCCCAGAGAACCGATGTCATGGCCGACGCCATCGAAAACGGAAAACCGGTATCAGCCGAATACCGGATCCGGCATGGTGACGGTACAATCAAGTGGCAATCCGCACACGGCACCCTCTCCCCGCTTGGTGACGGCACCTATGCCTATAACGGCATTTCACTCGACATCACGGACCGCAAGAACGCCGAGGCTCTCCTCGACCAGAAGTCCAAGGAACTCGAAGACTCCTTGCACGCGCTGGAAGAAGCCAATCTGGCCCTGAACGAAAGCCGTGAATACTACAAAGACATTATCGACAATACGCCCGGCGTCGTTTTCAGGAATTGGATAAGCAAAGACCTGAAAACGATAAAACGCGATTACCTCAGCCCAAGCGCCGCGGAACTGCACGGCTTTCCATTGGAAGAGCTGCTGAAGCCCAACTCATTCAACGAAATCCTGGTCGATGACGACCGGGAAAAAAGAGACCGAATGCTGCGCCTTGGGGCCGAAACAGGGCAGCGGTTGGAATTCGAACTTCGCATGCGGCACGGCGACGGAACCGTTCATACATACCGGATCGTCGCTAGGATGCGCCGCCTCTACGACGGCAACTACACCTACAACGGCATGTCCATCGATATCACCGCAGCCAAGGAAGCCGAACGCGTGCTGCGCGAGCAGTCCGCAAGACTCCGGGACTTGAACCAAGAGGTCGAGAAAAGCCGCGAATACTACAAAGACATCATCGATCACACGCCTGGGGTCGTTTTCAGAAGCTGGGTCGGCGAGGATCTGAAAACGGTACAGCGCGAATTTCTCAGCTCCAATGCGGAGGGCTTCTACGGCTACTCGCGGGCGGACCTGTTCACCCCCCACTTCCTGGATAACGTCATGGTGGCCGGCGAAACCGATCGCCGCAAAGACATCCTCGAACAAGGCGCAAAAACCGGGAAGCGGATGGATTTCGAACTGCAGATGCGGCACGGACATGACGGTACGGTCCATACATACCGGGTCTTGGCCACCATCAAACCGTTGGACAAGGGCGGATACACATTCAACGGTTTGTCCCTGGACGTAACAGAGCAGAAGAAATCCGAACAAGCATTGGCGGCACAGTCCGAAAAACTGCAGCAGTTGAACAGCGAACTGGAAGAGAGCCGTGAATACTACAAGGACATTCTGGACAACGTTCCAGGGATCGTCTTCCGAAACTGGGTTAGCAAGGACCTGAAGACAACCAGACGGGAATTCATCAGCCCGGGCATCAGCGAAATTCTCGGCATGTCCGTTGAGGATTTCATGAAAACCGACTCAATGGCCGGCATGATCCTGGATGAAGATGCTGAAATCCGGGAAGACGCCGTGCGCCGCGCTGCCTCAACGGGCGAACAGGTCGAGTACGAGTTGCGAGTGAATCACGTCGACAAGACAATCCACACTTACAGATACCTTGCCCGGCTAAGGCCCCTGCCCGATGGCAACCATCTCTATAGCGGTGTTGCCCTTGATGTCACTAGGGAAATGAAGCAAACGCAGGAATTGGCAGCGGTAAATGCCGAACTTCAGGAAAGTCGCGCCTACTACAAGGACATATTGGACACAGTTCCTGGTGTGGTGTTCCGCAACTGGGTCAGCGACGATCTAAAGACGCTGAAAAGGCAGTTCGTCAGTCCGATCATCGAGGAAATGTTCGGGATCACGATCGACAGCTATATGCGTGAAGAGTCGATGGACGAGTTGGTCATACCCGAAGACCATGCCAAGAGGCTGGACGTCGTTCGCGAGGGAGCGACTTCGGGCAAGCAGATGGACTACGAACTGCGTATGCGCCATGCGGACGGCACCATCCACACATTCCGCTTCAACTCCCTCATGCGGCCTCTCCCGGAAGGCGGCTACAACTTCAGCGGCATTGCCATCGATGTCACCAAGGCTAAAGAGCATGAAAAAATGCTCGAACAGCAATCCCAAGAACTGGAAAAACTCAACGTTGAACTGGAAACCAGCCGGGAATACTACAAGGACATCGTGGAAACCCTGCCGGGCGTGGTTTTCCGGAATATCCTGTCCGCCGACTTGAAGAAGATGGAACGCGTTTTCCTGAGCGCAAACGCGGAGGCCGTCCACGGCTATCCGATCCACAGGCTGCTCGACGGGGAATTCTACGACAGCCTTGTCGAAGGTGAAATCGGAGAGAACCGCCGCAACGCGATCAAGCACGCGATCGATACGGGCAAGCGTCTGGATTTCGAAGCGCAGATGCGGCACGCGGACGGCGAATACCGCTGGTTCAGGGCGATTGCCAACGTCAAGGAACTTCCAACCGGCGAATATGCCTATAACGGCCTGTACATCGATGTCAGTGACCGGAAAAAGACCGAATTCGCGCTGGCCGAGAAACAGAAGGACCTGGAAAAAACCAACAGCGAGCTCGAACAAAGCGAGCGCCGATACAACGAAATCGTCAACGCCCTACCCGGGGTAATCTTCAGAAGCACCGTCGACCGGACCGGCCATATCATCAGCCGCGACTATATCAGTGATCGCGCCGCTGATCTTTTCGGATACTCAATGGAAGAGATCAGAGAACCCGGGTTTCTGGATACAATCATTCACCCCGAAGACCTCGCCAGGCGGAAAGAACAAGCCAGCGCTACCTCCACAACGGAAATGACCGCGCCCATCGACCTGCGCTATCGGCACAAAGACGGCTCGTACCGCTGGATTACGGTAACGGCATCGGTTCGGGAAAACGATGACGGGACCTATGTCTGGCACGGAGTTCAAATCGATGCGACGGACAAGAAGAAGGCGGAACAGGAAGTCGAACTTCAAGCGGCTGAACTCCAACGCGTGAACACCGAACTGCGAGAGAGCGAAACACGGTACAGGGAAATCGTTGAAACCATTCCCGGTATCGTTTTCAGGACCACCGGCACAAATGAAGGCGACAAGCTGAGGCGCGAATATATGAGCCCGCAAGGCGAGACGTTCTTCGGTTACGCCACTGAGAAACTGATGACGCCTCCATTCTTTACCGAAAGTGTGGTTCACCCGGACGACATCGCTCATTACAGAAGGAGTTACGGCAATTCCGCCCGCTCCCTGGCGCCCCTACGGTTCGACTACCGGTATCATCGGTCCGATGGAGAGACGCGATGGATGATGGTCAGCGCGACGATCAAGCGCCTGGACGAGGACCAATTGCTTTGGCACGGCGTCCAGTTGGATATCACCGAAAAGAAATCCGCGGAACACGCACTTGAGGTGATCAATCAGGGCTTGGAAAACACGGTGCGAGAGAGAACGGCGGACCTTCGCTCGGCCAACGAAAATCTGCAAAACACCCTGGATGAGTTGCATCAGGCGCAAAGCGCGCTGGTTGAAGCCGAGAAAATGGCGTCACTCGGCCAGCTGGTCGCAGGCGTGGCCCACGAAATCAACACGCCCATAGGGATCAGTTTGACCGCCATCACAAACCTTGCCGATTTCTCAAAGGGTACCGCGGAAGCCTTCGACAGCAACGCGCTGACAAAGTCCGGACTTACCGAGCATTTCACCCTGGTAGAGCAATCCAACGATATCATTCTGGCAAACCTGCAGCGCGCCTCTCAGCTTATTCGATCTTTTAAACAGGTCGCTGTCGATCAAACGAGCGACGAGTGCAGAAACGTAGACCTTAACGAGTATACGCATGAGATCCTTCGGAGCCTGTCCCCGGTTTTACGGCCACAGCGGATTGCGATGTATGTCGACCTGCCGAAAGGACTTCGTGCCGACCTGCACACCGGCCATTTCGCTCAAATAGTTACAAACCTCGTGAACAACGCCGTGACCCATGCGTTTGTTGAGGGGCGGGATGGTCAAAATGAACTCTCTATTCTGGGGTCGTTCGAAAGCGGTTACCTCGAACTGAAAGTCATCGACAATGGTGTGGGAATGGCACAGGAGGTCAAAGAGCACATCTTCGAACCGTTCTTCACGACACGCCGTTCCTCCGGTGGAACCGGGTTGGGTCTCCATATCGTTTACAACCTGGTAACACAGGGCATGGGCGGATCGATCCGATGCGACAGCGCGCAGGAGGGAGGCACCGAGTTCGTGATCAGGATCCCGCTGCGCGTATCATGACACCGCTGATTCCTTGTAGTGGCTGGGCTAAGTAGTGCCGGGCAAGCGTTTGATGCGTTGGTTTCTCCGCCAGCCGGATCGCATAACACGAAAAGCGCCGCCCCCACCGCGGTGGCTGGTATCGCCACGCCGATAGACGATACGGCCACAGTAAAGGGCGCATCTGGCACCGCCCTATGTGTTAGTGATGGTTAATATGCATTGCATATTGCAAACCCCGTCGCGTTTTCTCTCCGAGAGCTGCTGAAAAACCGCGAAATTATAGGAACTTTTGGTGAACAAAAGAACAACTTTTCGAATATAAGCGTTTGAGTTCCTGGCACTCCCCTTGCTGCCTTGCGGTAGAGGTATCCTCGCCGGGAGAGTTGCGTGAGTGACGAGTTGATTTTGGCCGATGAACGAGACCCGGAAGAAACTGGGTTTGCCGGCACGGGTGTTTGGAAGGTTCTGATCGTCGACGACGAACCCGACATGCACGCCATCACGAAAATCTCCCTATCCGGTTTTAAGTTTCTGGGCCGAAGACTGGAGTTGCATCACTGCTACTCCGGCGCCGAGGCCAAAGCGTTTCTGAAGAACCACGACGACATCGCCGTGGTCCTGTTGGATGTCGTCATGGAGACGGATGATGCCGGCCTCAACGTGGTCGAGTACGTCCGCAAGAACCTGCAGAACCGCCGTATCAGGATCGTGTTGCGGACCGCGAACCCCGGTCAGGCCCCGGAGCGCCGTGTCATCACAGGCTATGACATCAACGACTACAAGGAAAAGGCGGAGCTTACCGCTCAGAAGCTCTTCACTCTCATGTACAGTGCGCTGCGCTCATATCGTGACATCATGGCAATTGAGCAGACGAAGAGCGGACTAGAGGCGGTCATTGCCGCCTCGGCCGACATCCTCGAACGCCGTTCGGTGGATCAATTCGCGCAAGGGGTTCTTCAGCAGCTGACCGCCTTGCTGCATACCGGCGATGACGCGGCGCTTTTATGTCAGGACGGCCTGTCCGCCATGCTCGAGGGAGACGGTTCCCTGCGCATTCATGCGGCAACCGGCTCGTTCACGGAATTTACCGGGCAACTGGCGGGCGAGCGCCTTCCGGCGCACATCCAAGCGGATCTGCAAGTCGCGTTGGAGCAGGAAGGGTTTGTACGGCTCGAGGATCGTATCGTCATGTCGCTCCGGTCCTCTCAAGGCGCTGCGAACATCCTTTACCTAACGGGTGTTAACAGCATGACCGCGGCAGACCAAGGGCTGCTTGAACTCTTCGCCCGAAACGTCTCCATCGCCTTTGAGAACTTGCGGCTCTACGAGTCGCTTCAAACCTCCCAGCGGGAGGTGAAAGATCTGCTGGCCGACGATGAAGAAGAGGACGCCGTCCCAGCGGACACTCCTGCGTACACGGGCAATGTGGTCCACTTCAGCCCCGCATCCGGCTCCAAGGTTTAGCGCAGCAGGCTTTATCGCGGCTGCGACGCCATCGGCGTCATTTCATAACACCTTCAGGAATGCACGTAGCCCAGCTCGGAAAGGCTCAGGGGCGCGTCGTCTTGATCGAGCAGATGCAGACCTTCACCGGCATCGATCCGGCCGATACGCGTCACCATGACATGATTGTCCTCGGCCAATGTCCGGAACGCCGCTTCCTTTGCGGGAGGAACCGTGCACAGGATCTGGTAATCGTCCCCGCCGGATAAAACCGTCCGCATCAGATCGGGATCTTCCGCAAGCACATCGGCGGTCGCGTCCGACACCGGCACCGCCTGTGCGTGAACGGCGACGGCGACGCCGGACGCGCCTGCCAGATGGCCGGTATCCGCGGCCAATCCATCGGATATGTCCACCGAAGCGCTGGCGATACCGCCCAGCGACGCGCCAAAGGCCACCGGCGGGTCCGGAAGCTCATAGCGTTCGATCAGCGCCTCCCGTTGCCGCATGGGCAAGTCCGGGAACGCGCCGCGGGCACAGCGCAGGCCAAGCGCCGCGTCGCCGATAGTCCCCGTTACATAAACAAGATCGCCCGGGGTCGCGCCGGCACGGCGAATGGCTGCGCCTTGCGCCACGCTGCCGAACCCCGTCAGGGTCAGGACGATCGCGCCGTCGCTGCGCACGGTGTCGCCGCCCGCCAAGGTCACGGAATATCGTTCCTGATCCTCCCGCAACCCCTTACACAGACCCTCGAACCATGCATCCTCGACGCTCCCCGGTACGGCGATATTGAGCGTGTACCAATGCGGAACCGCTCCCTTGGCGGCAAGATCGCTAAGGTTTACCCGTAGCAGCTTCTTGGCGATCCTCGAGGGGGATTCAGGTCCCAAATAATGTACTTTTTCAACAATGGTGTCGGTGGTGACGACCAGTTCACGGCCATTCGGAACGGTGAGAACGGCGGCGTCGTCCTGCAAGCCCGCCGCCCCGTCGAACCCTGCGGTGAGCGGCGCGAAGTAGCGCGCGATGCGTTCGAACTCTCCACTCCTCGACATGCAGACAGTCCCTCGACCCGAAGCGCCTATTCGGACGGACTATCCGAGTCCGTGCCACTCAAAAGCAGATCCGCTCCGGTCTCGGTCAAAGCTTCTTGCTTTCGGCGTTCCGCAGCCTCGGCCAGCTCGGTTTCTCGATAGGTCTTGGCGATCCTATCCAGGACGGCGTTGACGATCCCGGGCTCGGGGCCGCCGAAAAACGCTTCCGCGATGTGGACATACTCCGTGATCAGGATTGGGGCGTCCAAGTCCTCGCGGGAAATCAATTCGAGGGTTCCCGCCCGAAGGATCGCTATAAGCACGGTTTCCATTCGGGCCATCGACCGCCCTGTGCCAAGGGACTGTTCGATCATCCGGTTCAGGTCCGCCATGCGCGCCCCGACACCGACGACAACCGCCTCGAAATACGGAATATCAACGGGCAGCGCGTTCTCCGCGGTTTCCGCAACACCCTTTTCCCCAAATCGGGCTAAGACCTCCGGCAATGGGTTGCCGGTCAGTTCGATCTCATACAAGGTCTGAACGGCGGCCAGCCGGGCAGCACTGCGCTTACGCCTGCCTTTCGGCGGGTTCTGATTGTGATGTTCCGTAGATGCGGAAGATGTGGAAGACATTGGAAGATCCGAAACCTAGGCCTTGCGCGGGTATAGCTCGAACAAGCGCTTATGCTCGATCATGGCGAGACACGCCCTGGCGACGTCACCGCCTTTGTCCTTGCGATCCTTGTCGGCCCTTTCCATCGCTTGTTCCCGGTTCTCAACCGTGAGAATGCCGTAGCCCAGCGCCAGACCATACTCGACGGACAGATCCATCAAGCCGCGCGCGCTTTCACCGCAGACATAGTCGTAGTGTGTCGTCTCGCCCCGAACGACGCAGCCAAGCGCGATGTAACCGTCGAACCGATGTTTGTCGGACATGTCCTGCTGGATAAGCGCATGCGATATCGCGGCGGGGATCTCGAAGGCCCCAGGCACCTCGAACCGTTCGTAGGTGGCTCCTTCCGCGTCGAGAACAGCGAGCGTGCCTTGAAGCAGCGCTTCCGCCACTTCCGGATAGTAAGGCGAATCCACGATCATGATATGGGGAGGTTTGCTGGCCATTGGGTTCAGATCCTTCATTCCTCACCGCTGGAGATGATTGGGATACGCTCGACTACGCTGAGGCCGTATCCGTCCAGACCGATGATATGTTTTTCCGTATTGGACAGCAGGCGCATCTCCCGAACACCAAGGTCGAGTAGAATCTGCGCGCCGACGCCATAGTCCCGCAACTCGTTACCCTCTTCTTCCTGGACCGCGGGCAGATCGCCGGACATTCGCCGTATGGCGTTGGAAATCGCCGTCTGTCCCGGCTCACGAATGATTACGACCACGCCGGTGCCTTCAGCCCCGATCTGCTCCATGGCGAGGCGCAGTTGATCGTCCCGGCCCTGCCCGGAGTCCCCCAACATATCCTCGAACACGTTGGCTGCATGCATCCGTACCAGAACCGGATCGCCCTTGCTGACGCTTCCTTTTACCAGCGCGATATGCTCGCCGCCGGTAATCATGTTTCGGTAGACCAGACACTTGAACGCACCACCGTGCAGCGACGGGAAGTCGCGTTCGGCAACGCGCTCCACCAATTTGTCATTGCGCCGGCGATAGGCGATCAGATCGTTGATCGCGCCAATCTTCAGGCCATGGTGCTGGGCGAACGCAATCAGGTCCGGCAGCCGCGCCATGTTTCCATCATCGTTCATGATCTCGCAGATCACACCGGACGGGTTCAGGCCGGCAAGGCGAGAGATATCGACCGCGGCTTCGGTATGTCCTGTTCGGACCAACACGCCACCGTCGCGGGCACTCAATGGAAAGATGTGACCGGGCGTCACGATATCCTCGGCCCCGGAGTTCGGATCGATCGCCACAGCCACCGTGCGCGCCCGGTCCGGCGCCGAGATGCCGGTGGTGACGCCTTCTTTTGCTTCGATGGAAACCGTAAACGCGGTTTGGAAGCGGCTGGAATTGGATTGCGGCATCAATTCCAGGCCCAACTGCTTGATGCGTTCCGGGGTCAGCGCCAGACAGATCAGGCCCCGTCCGTGCTTGGCCATGAAATTGATCGCGTCGGGCGTCGCCATTTGCGCAGGGATTACCAGATCCCCTTCATTCTCCCGGTCCTCGTCGTCCACCAGGATGAACATCCGGCCATTGCGCGCATCCTCGATGATCTCTTCGATGTTCGACATAAACGCCAAGTCTTCCCGCGCCCGGCGGACATCCTGTTTGGACGTCGAGACTAAGTTCTGCGGCTTCGTCAACGCGCTATCCTCGGACCTCTAAAAGGCGCGCAACATATCGGGCGAGTGGATCGACCTCAAGGTTAACCTGATCGCCAACCTCCAGGGTGCCGAAGGTCGTATGTTCGGCCGTGTGAGGGATGATGTTCACACCGAAACGGCTGTCCTCCACCTCGTTCACGGTCAGCGAAACACCGTCGACCGCGATGGATCCTTTTGGGGCAATGAAGGCCTTTAGGGCGTCCGGCACGGAAAAGGTCCAGCGCACGCTATCGCCTTCTTCCCGCGTCGCCGCCACCGTCCCGACGCCGTCCACATGGCCGCTGACCATATGTCCGCCAAGCTCGTCGCCGACTTTGAGCGCGCGTTCCAGGTTGATGCTTTGTCCCAGCTCCCATGCGCCAAGTGTCGTTTTCGACAAGGTTTCGGCACTGGCATCCACGGCGAACCAATTTCCGGTCTCGTCGCGGCCTTTCTCGACGACCGTCAGACAAGCCCCCGAACAGGCGATCGACGCCCCCATTTCAACCGTGGTCATGTCGTAGGACGTACCGAGTACAAAGCGCGTGTCGCCGCGCTTTTCGATTGTCCGGACCGTACCGATGTCGGTTATGATTCCCGTGAACATGCCGCCGCTTTCCACCCATCACGCAGGCTCGGTAAGAACCCCGTTCCCAGCGAAGATGCAAGGACGAAATCGGCGCAAGCGAACGGTTCTTGTGCGATTTCAGTTCATTGGGGGCGGCCATGGAAGTCACTCTGGAAGGAAAGCGTGCGGTGATTACCGCAGGGGCGTCGGGCATCGGTCTCGCCATCGCCCAGGCTATGCTCGCAGCCGGCGCCGAGGTGCTGGTCAGCGACATCGACGACCAGGCGATAAGCCTGGTTCCGTCGGGTATATCCGCCAGCCGTGTCGATGTCTCCGACCCCGCCGCCGTCGCCGACTGGCTCGCGCCCATCGCAGAGGACCGGGTGGACATTCTGGTCAACAATGCCGGGATCGCAGGACCGACCGGGTTGGTCGAGGAACTGGACGATGACGGATGGCGGCGCTGCCTCGCCGTCGGGCTTGATTCTCAGTTCTACTGCATGCGGGCCGTCGTGCCGGCCATGAAACGCCGCAAATCCGGCGCGGTCGTGAACCTTGCTTCGACAGCGGGGTTTCTGGGCATGCCCGGACGATCGCCCTACACGGCGGTTAAGTTCGCGGTGGTTGGGCTGACAAAGACCTGGGCCATGGAGCTTGGTCCCCACAACATCCGGGTGAACGCCATCGCTCCTGGCTCGGTGAACGGAGATCGCATGGACAGGGTGATCGCTGCACATGCGGCGGCGGATGGGATACCGCCTGAACAGGTCCGGGCATTGTACAGCCTTGGAACCTCCATGGGGACGTTCGTGGACGCGTCAGAGATCGCGGACATGGCGGTTTATCTTTGTTCCGACAAAGGCAAACGCATTTCCGGACAGGTATTGGCCGTCGACGGCAATACCGAGACGCTCTACCCGCGGGAGCTTACGCCGTAACCTCCGCCTGACGCCGATAGCGGACCAGAGTGTCCTGGCCGATCGTCGCGGGTTCATCCGGAATGAAACGGCGGAGGGATGCGAGGTCCTCGGCCCCCAGCGCGTCGACCACGGGTTTGCCGTCCCCACCGATGGGAAACGGGGCCGTGACGCAGACGATTTCGTCCACCAGATCGGCCTTCAAGAAGGCAGCGGCGACGGACCCGCCCCCCTCGATCATCAGGCGCGTGATGCCTTTTGCAGCCAATCCCTGCAGCAAAACCAACGGATCGGGCCGCCCCATGCCGGTGTGCCCGAGCTCCCGGTCCGTCCAGGTCGGCAGCCCGTCCGAAAGCAGGGCCGCGTCCTTCGGTATTCTATCCTTGCCGTCCATCACCACCCGCACAGGCTGCCTGCACAGGTATCCGGGCAAACGGCAGGTGAGCAGGGGGTCGTCGGCCAGGACCGTGCCGATCCCCACCAGGATCGCATCGTTCTCCGCCCGCAGTTGATGCGCCAGCTGGCGTGCGGCGGGACAGGTAATCCATTGGCTTTCGCCGCTGGCAAGCGCAATACGCCCATCCATGGACATGGCCAGTTTCAAGGTAACCCACGGACGGTTGTGCAGAATCCGATGGAAGAAACCCGCATTGACCGTGGCCCCCTCTTCGGTGAACAGCCCCTGGTCGACAACGATGCCCGCCTTCTCCATCCGCGCGAACCCGCTCCCCGAAACCCTGGGATCCGGATCGGGTCCGGTCGCCACGACGCGCGCGATGCCCGCCGCCATGATGGCTTCCGTGCAGGGCGGCGTCTTTCCATGATGGTTGCAAGGCTCGAGGGTCACATAGAGCGTACCGCCCCGCGCGCGGTACCCAGCCCGTTCCAGGGCGATCGCTTCGGCGTGGGGCCGTCCGCCGGGCTGGGTCCAGCCGCGTCCGACGACCGCGCCGCTTTCATCCACGACAACGCCGCCAACGGACGGATTGGGCCAGACATTACCCAAACCCCGCCGCGCCAAGGCCAGCGCCGTTCGCATATGGCGGCGGTCGTCCGTGGAAAACCTGTCGCTCACCGTCCCGGGTTCCCGCGCCTAGTCGTCGCCGTCCGGACGCACCTCATTATCGATGAAGGCCCCGAAGTCGCTGACTTCCCGGAAATTCCGGTAGACCGACGCAAAGCGGACGTAAGCCACTTGGTCGAGCTGATGCAGCGCCTCCATCACCATCTCGCCGATGGTCTCCGCGCGGATTTCGCTTTCTCCGCTGCTTTCAAGCCGACGGACGATCGAATTCACAACCCGTTCTATCCGCTCGGGATCGACGTTCCGCTTGCGCAGCGACGTGCGCATCGACCGCAACAGCTTGTCGCGTTCGAACGGCTCCCGCTGACCGTTTTTCTTCATCACGGTCAGTTCGCGTAACTGCACCCGTTCGAAGGTCGTGAACCGCGCGCCGCAATTCTGGCACAGCCTGCGGCGGCGAATGGCCGCGTGATCTTCTGTCGGACGGGAGTCTTTTACTTGCGAATCGTCATGGCCGCAGAACGGACAACGCATTACCGGAACCTCATTGTGATGTTTTGCCGCTCGACAAGGAGCGACGGACCCGGCCGGCGACGACCGGATCGCTCTCTAAACCGATAGGGTATATTGCGACAAAAGCGCCGTGCGTTACAACATCTTGAGGGTTGGTGAGTGCTTCCAACTCTTTAGACCAGCGCCCCGTCTAGTAGAGGGTGTCGTAGATCGGGAATCGCTCGCACATCGCCTCAACCCGCCGGCGCACATCGTCCTCCACGGCCGAGTTGTCGTCCGGATTGGCTGCAAGGCCGTCGAGCACTTCGACGATCATCTTGCCGACTTCGACGAACTCCGCCACGCCAAGACCGCGCGTCGTCGCCGCGGGCGTTCCAAGCCGGACACCCGATGTCACCGCCGGCTTCTCCGGGTCGAACGGAATGCCGTTCTTGTTACAAGTGATCCCTGCCCGCTCCAGGCTCTTCTCAGCGATATTGCCGGTTACGCCTTTGGGCCGCAGATCGACCAGAATGACGTGCGTGTCGGTGCCGCCCGAAACCGTGTCCAACCCGCCCGCAACCAGCGTTTCCGCGAGCGCCTTCGCATTGTCGACGATCTGCTGACTGTATTGCCGGAATTCAGGCGTAAGCGCTTCGCCGAACGCCACCGCCTTGGAGGCGATAACGTGCATCAGGGGCCCGCCCTGAAGACCGGGGAAGACCGCCGAATTGATCTTTTTGCCGAGCGCTTCGTCGCGGCTGAGAATCATGCCGCCGCGCGGCCCCCGCAGCGTCTTGTGCGTTGTTGTGGTCGCGATATGAGCATGGTCGAGCGGATTAGGATGCACGCCGCCCGCGACCAGCCCTGCGAAATGGGCCATGTCCACCATGAAGTACGCGCCAACGGAGTCGGCGATCGCCCGGAACCGGGCAAAATCAATGACCCGAGGATAGGCGGAGCCCCCGGCGATGATCAGCTTCGGTTTGTGCTCCTGGGCCAAACGCTCGACCTGGTCGAAATCGATCAGGGCGTCTTCCTTGCGCACGTCATACTGAACGGCGTTAAACCATTTACCGGACTGGTTCGGACCCGCTCCGTGAGTCAAATGGCCGCCGCTGGCCAACGAAAGGCCCATGAAGGTATCCCCGGGCTGCAGCAGCGCCAGAAAGACGGCCTGGTTGGCTTGAGCCCCGGAATGCGGCTGAACGTTCGCGTAGTTGCAATCGAACAATGCGCAGGCCCGCTCAATCGCCAGTTTCTCGGCATCGTCGACATAGACACAGCCGCCATAGTAGCGGCGACCGGGATAGCCTTCCGCATACTTGTTCGTCATCACGGAGCCCATCGCCTGCATGACCGCCCGGCTCACGATGTTCTCCGAAGCGATCAGCTCGAGCCCCTCTTTCTGGCGCCCCAATTCATCCTGCATGGCGGCAAAGGTCGCCGGATCGGCGGCGGCCAGATCCTCCGAGAAGAATTTGTCCAAATCCTGATGCGCTTGCGTTTCGTCGAGTTTCGCTGCGGTCTCGCTCATAGCCAATGCCCTTTCGTCCAATCGCCCGGCTCGCGGCCGGTCCTTGTCTGCCCCTGCCCATATACCGGGCCTATGATCGCCACTATCGGCGCAGCGGCGCGTTACGACATCTTGGAGACGCGGCGTTCATGCCGGCCGCCTTCAAACTCCGTCTCCAGAAAAACCCGCACACAGTCGGCCGCGACTTCGGGTCCCAGTGTTCGTGCACCAAGCGCGATGACATTCGCGTTGTTGTGCTGCCTTGATAGCCGCGCTTCGGTCGTGTTCTGGCACAAGGCCGCCCGAAGGTGGCGATGACGGTTTGCCGCAATGGAGATCCCAATCCCCGTGCCGCACACCAACACTCCCTGCTCCGCGGGTCCGGCGGCCAACGCGGCCGCCATTTCATCCGCGAAATCGGGATAGTCGACCGACGCCGTGCCGTGGGTTCCCAGATTCTGTACGGAAAATCCTTCTTCGCGGAGCTGCGCTGCAAGCGCTTCTTTCAGATCATAGCCTGCGTGATCACTGGCAATGGCAATCGTTTTATTGGTCATTCAGGTGATCTTTCCGCCGCCCCGACGTCGGGCCCAAGGTTCAGTTGGCGCAGTCGATATCACACGCCCTTTAGCAAAGCCAGCCTGGCCGAATTCATCAGAAAATCCCAACCACAGCGTGAGAAATTTCCTTGTGGCATGCACAGTCAAACCAAGTAAAAATTGGAACACTCGTAGTAATAATAAAAATTGAATATTGAATCTCACAGTCTCTAGTGGTTTAGTATTGACGGCCCTGCGAATCAGCATTGCGGGTTAACGCTCAGGGGAGGCCGGGTGTCCGGTGGAGCGAGGTCAGAGAGATGAAAGAAATTTTCGAGGGAATCGACCGGTCCTAGCCGGACAGGCGCGGCGGCGCGCCCGACGGTTACGCCGATTGAGGGAAAACTGGAATGAGTGATCGTAACGAGTCCGACGGCGCACAGCATCACGATCTTCTGCGTATGACCGCAGATGTGGCCGCGGCCTATCTCAGCAATCATGAAATCGCGGCCAAGGACGTGCCAAGCGTCATAAATTCCGTGTATCAGGCGCTCAGCGATATCGGTAAAGCGGATGCGTCCCAGTCCCGACCGCAGGCGTCAAAAGCGGCGGTCCCGGTGAAGCGGTCGATTACGCCGGACTATCTGGTTTGCCTGGAGGACGGAAAGAAACTGAAGATGCTCAAGCGGCATCTGCGGACGAACTACAACATGACGCCCGAGCAGTACCGCACCAAGTGGGGTTTGCCGCCGGACTACCCGATGGTCGCGCCAAACTACGCGGCGCAACGGTCTGCTTTCGCGAAGAAGATCGGCCTTGGCAAAGGCAGCGCGCCGCGCAAGCCTGGACCGGCTGTTGCCGCGCAATAGGACGATATTGTCCCGTTAAAGGGTGAGAAAAGGCGCGAGGGAGAGCACCGTGCCGGAGAGGGCCGCTACATGCGGCCCTTTCTTATGCCCTGATCCGCAAGAGCCGGCGGCCATCCGGCGTTCCTGCCCGCCTGTCGGGTTACAGGTCCCAGCCGCTCGGCGGTTCCGACCTCCGACCGCGCGCGATAACCTCACCGGACGACGCCGTCCCGTCCGTCTTCCCGGCCCGTTTCCTGTTCAGCACATATTCGAGCTTCCGGACCGCTTCGAGCGACAGAGTTTCCGACCCGGCACGCCGGTCGCCGACGATCGAGACCTCTTCATGACTGACCGGATCGACAGCGGAGACTTTCACATAAGCGCCTCGGGGCACGAATTCGATGAGTGCGCCCCGTGGCAGTGTCTTCGATCTGTATTTCATCGTCCCTCCGCCGGATCACGCTTTGTAATCCAAACAGTGTTGCCCTGATAAACGCTCGACTTATTCGGGCCTGAGTCCTATGACTGCCGCACGAAAAATCAAACGCCACCAGCTTTTGGCTTTCCCAGCCTAATCTGGCCCGGAGGATAGAAATGACCAGCATGCGCCCCCGCTTTCAATGGGAAGACCCGTATCTTACGGATGAACAGCTCACCGAGGACGAGCGGATGATCCGGGATACGGCGGCACAATATTGCCAAGAAAAGCTGATGCCGCGCGTACTGGAAGCCAATCGGAACGAAGTTTTCCACCGCGAGATCTTCACCGAGATGGGCGAATTGGGCCTTTTGGGCATGACGCTGCCGGAAGAATACGGCTGCGCCGGCGTGAGCTACACCGCCTACGGCATGGCGGCGCGCGAAGTGGAACGTGTCGACAGCGGTTATCGCTCGGCCTTCTCCGTGCAGTCCTCCCTGGTGATGCATCCGATCTATGCATACGGAACCGAGGAACAGCGCCAGAAATACCTGCCGAAACTGGCCAGCGGCGAGTGGGTCGGCTGCTTCGGTCTGACCGAACCCGATCACGGATCGGACCCCTCATCCATGGTGACACGAGCCAAGAAAGTGGATGGCGGTTACCGCGTCTCCGGCGCGAAAAACTGGATCACCAACTCCCCGATCGCGGATGTCGCCGTCGTATGGGCGAAGACCGATGACGGGGTGATCCGCGGCTTCATCCTGGAACGGGGCATGGAAGGGTTCGAAACGCCGAAGATCGAGGGCAAGTTCTCGCTTCGCGCATCGGTCACGGGCATGATCATGATGGACGAGGTTTTCGTTCCTGAGGAGAACCTGCTGCCCAACGTCGAAGGCCTGAAAGGCCCGTTCGGCTGTTTGAACAACGCGCGATTCGGCATCGCCTTCGGCGCGCTGGGCGCGGCGGAATTCTGCTGGTTCGCGGCGCGCGACTACACGATGGAGCGCAAACAGTTCGGGAAACCTCTGGCAGCGACACAGCTTATCCAGAAAAAGCTGGCCGACATGCAGACCGAAATCAGTATCGGCATGCAAGCCTGCCTGCGCGCGGCAAAACTGAAGGACGAAGGGCGTTGCCCGCCGGAACTGATCTCGATGATCAAACGCAATTCCTGCGGCAAGTCGCTCGACATCGCGCGCGTCGCCCGGGACATGCACGGCGGCAACGGCGTTTCCGACGAATACCATGTCATTCGCCATGTCATGAACCTTGAAGCGGTGAACACCTACGAAGGAACGCACGATATTCACGCGCTCATCCTCGGCCGTGCTCAGACCGATATCCAAGCGTTCATGTAAGGGCCGGCCTACGGGCCGCAGACCGTTTTGAGTTCCGACGGCACGACAGCCGCACGCGAAGGCGTGCCGGGCATAGCATGGGTTTTTCTGCTTCTGCTGGCACTGGCCTGGGGCAGCACCTGGCCGATGATGAAGACCGCTGTCGCAGAGATCCCTATCCTGAGCTTTCGGGCCTTCGCGGTGCTTGGCGGTGCGACGGCTCTGCTGACAATCGCGAAACTCTTCTTCGGCCGGGTTCTGCCGCTGCCCGGCGAATGGCGCATGATCGCCGTTGTCGGCTTTTTCAACGTCACCCTCTGGTATTGCCTATCGTCTCTGGCGGTGACCTACCTCCCAGCCGGCCGCGCCGCCTTGCTTGCCTTTACGACGCCGCTTTGGGCCATGATGATCGAGGGCGCGCTCTACCGCAGCCCTCTTACGGCGAGGCGCGGGGCCGGGATCCTGCTGGCGCTTACGGCCATCGCCGTTCTTTCTTACGAAGACTTGTTTGTCGCCGGCGCCTCGATCGTCGGGATCGCCGCGATCCTGGCTGCGTCCTTTTCCCAAACCTTCGGCTCGATACAGCAACAACGGGCTGGGTTTCAGTCTCCCGTATACATTCTGATCGCCTGGCAGATGCTTGTCGGCGGTGCGCCTATCGTCCTCAGTGCTCCGCTGATCGATGGATTTGCCTGGATCGAGACGGTCAGCATGGCCGCAGTCCTATCGTCCCTCTGGGTTACCTTCTTCAGCATCTGTGTCGGGGTCGTCTCCTGGTACAGTTTGCTACGCGTTGCGTCGATGGGATTTGCGGCGGTTGGTTCGCTGGTGGTCCCTTTCTCCGCCGTCAGTTTGAGCGCGTTTCTCCTCGGCGAGACCCTTACCGTCAGCGACTCGATCGGTCTCGTTCTGATCACCGCAGCGATTGCCACAACGGTTCAGCGCCGGAAATCCGCTTAGCTTCGGCAAACGTAACGATATTGTGGCGTTTGGCGATTTGTCCTGGCGAAACAGGTGTGGCGTCTATAGATACACACGCAGTAAATCCCGCTCCCTTGAACTGAATTATGGTGCGCACGGTATGAAACTCAGTCGGCGTTATTTCAGCTTTGCAGTGCTCGTGTCCGTGCTGATTTTCAGCGCGCCCATCGGTTCCGCCTTCGCTGCCAGCAAAACCGATCAGTCTGAAGCAAAAGCCTTTCTGCAGTCCCTGGGAGACAAAGCAATCGCCGTCCTGGCAGACGAGGGCCGCGATATCGAGACCAGGGAAAAGACGGTGCAGGATATGCTGCGCGCGAACCTGGAACTCCTGACCATGAGCCGTTTCGTGCTTGGCTCGGGTTGGCGCAAGGCGTCCGAGGAGGAACAGGCCGACTATGTCGAAACCTTTTCGGAGTTCGTCGTACGCACCTATTCAAAACGGCTCAGTGCTTATGGCGGGCAGACGTTTGAGATAACCGGGACGTCGGCGGCCGGCAAACGCGACGCAATCGTCTATACCCGGATCGACCAGGACGGCGCCCCGCCCATTCAGGCAGGATGGCGGGTAAAAACCGACGCAGAGGGCGCCCTGAAGATTGTCGATGTGGTGGTCGAAGGGGTCAGCATGCTTCAAACCCAGCGCTCGGAGTTCGAGTCCGTTGTCCGGCGCTCCGGTCTCGATGGCCTGATGGAGGCACTCCGGAAGAAACTCGACAAATTGTCAGCGCACAACGGTCAGCGAACCGACCTCCGCTACGGTTGAGTCCCTTGGGTCCCGGGGGACACTTTCTTTGCACTGTCACCGCCTGTCTCCTGACCTGTCTGTTTGCCGCGGCCGCAACGGCGGGGCCCGACTTTGAGATCACAGCGCCCGGGCCGCAAGGCCCTCTCAGCGGCACGCTTCTCCGCGCGGACGGAACTGACCCTCCGATTGTTTTGATCATTCCAGGCTCCGGCCCGGTTGACCGGGACGGCAATGGACCGAATGGTCTGCACACAAACACGTATCGGCTGATCGCCGAAGGCCTCAGGGGGCATGGCATCAGCAGTGTCCGGTTCGACAAACGCGGCCTTTTCAAAAGTCGCGACGCAACCGACGAACCGGACAGGGTTACGCTGGATGCCTACGGCAAAGATGTCAGAAACTGGATATCGCGTATCCGCGCCCTCACGAGCGCGCCCTGCGTCTGGCTGCTCGGTCACAGCGAAGGCGGCCTGGTTGCCATAAACCACGCCGCCGCGTCGCCCGACCGAATCTGCGGGCTTTTGCTTGCCGCGGTTCCAGGCCGTCCGCTTGCCGATGTTCTTCAAGCCCAATTGTCGCAAAACCCGGCCAACGCGCCCCTTCTCGATCAGGCCACCTTGGCAATCCGAGAGCTCGAGGCGGGACGCAGGCTATCCCTAGACGGGTTGCATCCGGCTCTACAGGTTCTCTTCCGGAACAGTGTGCAGGATTTCTGGATGGACTTGTTTGCCTTCGAGGCGCGGGAACGGCTGGGCCTCTTCGGCGGGCCTGTTCTCGTGCTTCAGGGAACCAACGACGTTCAGGTGGGGGTGGCAGACGCCAATGCTCTGTCGTCGTCCCACGGCACCGCCCGGATGCTGATTTTGGAGAACGCCAATCACATGTTGAAAGCCGTCGAGACGGACGGCTATTTCGAAAATCTGAGGACTTATGCCGACCCGCACATTCCCGTGCATCCCGGTGTCGTTTCCGGGATTGCGGATTTCATCAAACAGCATGGGGAACGGGGATAGTCTTTCGCTCCGGTGCCGGCGTTGATCCTGCGCCCGACGGGCAGGACGCCCCTTAACGGGGAGACGCGTATCCGAACGTGTGAAGCAGGAAACGCTCCAAACGCGTAAGGACTTGACCGGTTCCGTCCAGATGACTCTCCGTAATCCCGGTCTCGCTCAGCCGACCGGATTGAGATTCGATGATCTCGTTGACCTTGTCGTGCACCTCAAGCCCTTTATCGGACAGACTGACGCGCACCGATCGGCGGTCATGGGCCGAACGTTCCTGAATCAGGTAACCGTTCTCGACCATCTTGCGGACGTTATAGGAGACGTTGGAGCCAAGGTAATACCCGCGGTGCGTCAACTCACCGACCGTCAGTTCATCCTTGCCGATATTGTACAGGATGAGCGCCTGAATGTTGTTGATATCCCGTATACCAGCGCGGTCCAGCTCGCCCTTGATCACTTCCAGGAACTGCCGGTGCAGGCGTTCAATCAAGCGAATAACATCGAGATACTGCTGCTTCACGGGAAGCCCTCTTCCTTGTCGTCGGCCCATGTTCCTAGCGCCGTACGCTTCCTCTGGACCTTTACATTCGAAATGTGCCGTCTGCCGCTGCGTTAGACAAGCATCCCCTTGCAAAAGCAGGGCAAACCAACCGAAATCCAAGGTATTTTTGTACCTTTTCTCGGGATTTCAGCCTCCGGATGATCGGGATACGCGAATCGCCAACGCCCTTACTTCAGCATTTTAATGATACCGGAAAAGTCGACGCCTTCCGATCCACTCTTGCAGAAGTCTTCATACAGAGCCGCCGCCTTTTCTCCCATCGGTGTGTTCGCACCGAAACTATGCGCCGCGCCCTGCGCCAGATTGAGGTCTTTAACCATCATCGCCGCCGAGAAGCCCGGCGTGTAGTCGCGGTTGGCCGGCGAAGTCTCAACCGGCCCAGGCACCGGACAATAGGTCGTCAGAGACCAGCATTGGCCACTCGCCGTGGACGAGACATCGAACAGTTTCTGGGCATCCAGCCCCAGTTTCTCCGCCAGGTTGAAGGCTTCGCAGACGGAAATCATCTGAATGCCGAGCATCATGTTGTTGCAGATCTTGGCGGCTTGTCCGTTGCCGGGACCGCCCGTATGCACGATCGTGCTGCCCATTTGGTCCAAGAACGGTTTTGCGAGGTCGAACGCGGCGTCACTGCCGCCGCACATGAAGGTGAGTGTCCCTGCCGCGGCCCCCATGATCCCGCCGGAGACCGGCGCATCCACCATCAAAAAGCCTTTCTCCTCCGCAGAGGCGTGCACATCGCGGGACGTCTCGACGTCGATGGTCGAACAATCGATGAATAGCGCGCCCTCGCGTCCATGGCCGAAAACTTCGTTCTCATAGACGCTGCGGACATGGGTCCCGGCGGGCAGCATGGTGATCACGACATCGGAATCGAATGCGGCTTCGGCTGCACTGCCGACAGCCGTCGCGCCCTGCTCTACAACTTTTTCCACCGCCGCCGAAGACAAGTCGAACGCCTTGACGCTATGCCCCGCCTTGATCAGGTTGACCGCCATCGGCCCGCCCATGTTTCCAACCCCGATGAACCCCACTACCGACATCTTTCCCTCCCTGAAAACGCCCTGACGGCTCTTGGCTAAGCCTATAACACCAAGTCTTTGTCGCCCAGCGGCGCAAAATATCCATTCACCATTTCGTCCGTTACGTCTTCAAGCGCGCTCGGAATCCATTTCGGCGTTCGGTCTTTATCCACCAACATGGCGCGCACGCCTTCGTAAAACTCCCGGCCGGCCATGCAGGCCTGGGACATTCTGTACTCCATCACCATGCAGGCATCGAAATCCATGTCCCGTCCCAGGCGCAGCTGCTTCAGGCTGACCGCGGACATTACCGGCGACTTTGCCCGGATCGCGGCGGCGGCCTCGGACGCGAAATCCCCGTCCTCCGCATCCAATGCCGCCAGGATTTCACCCACTGTGTCATGGCCGAAGCATCGATCGATCGTGCCTCGATGTTGATCAAGCGCGGAAACGCCCGGTTCCGTGGCAAACGACGCGATCACCTGATCCGCAACCGCGTGGCGGTCGCCCCCCCAATCGGCGGAAGCCAGCGCCCCGAGCAGCGCCTCCAGGCTGCCGCTCTCGACAAAGGCGTCGTATACCCCCGCCCCGACGACGTCGCCGCCCTTCAAGCGTGAATTGGTGAGCGCGAGATAGGTGCCGATCTCTCCCGGCAGACGCGGCAGGAAATAGCTGCCGCCGACATCCGGGAAAAGGCCGATCGCTGTCTCCGGCATCGCGAACATCACCCGCTCGGTGGCGACGGTGTGCGACCCATGGACCGAGACACCAACGCCGCCCCCCATGGAGATCCCGTTCACCAAGGGGATGTAGGGTTTGGGAAAGGTATGGATCAGGTGGTTGAGGACATACTCCTCCCGGAAAAAATCTTCCCGCAGCGCAACGCTGCCCGCCTCGTCGCGGGTCAATGCGATAACATCGCCCCCGGCGCAGAAGGACTTCTCGCCCGCGCCCAGCAGAACGACAGCGCCGATATCCGGGTCGGCGGCAAAGGCCCGCAATGCGCTTTCCAATTCCTGGATCATCTTCAGCGTCAGCGCGTTCAGCGCTTTCGGCCGATTGAGAGTGAGGAGACCGATAGGTCCGCGCCGGCCGATCAGAATTTCGCCATCGTCTGACATTCTTGCATCCATGAAATGTTGAAAAATGAATGGGTTGCAATCAGCTCTTAAACTGATCTCTCGCGATGATCAATCGCATGACTTCGTTGGTGCCTTCGAGGATTTGGTGCACCCTCAGATCACGCAGGTACCGTTCGATCGGATAGTCGCGCAGATAGCCGTAGCCACCATGTAGTTGAAGGGCCTGGTTGCAGATTTCGAAGCAGACATCGGTCGAGAACCGTTTTGCCATGGCCGCCTGCGCCGTGGCGCCGGGCGCTTTCAGGTCCACCATTGCCGCAGCCTTGTGCAGCATAAGGCGCGCGGCCTCCAATTCGGTCGCCATATCGGCCACCCGAAACTGTAGCGCCTGAAATGCCGACAGCGTCTTACCGAATTGTTTGCGTTCGGACATATAGGTCTTCGCCGCTTCCAGCGACGCCCGCGCGCCCCCCAACGAACAGGCGCCGATGTTGACCCGGCCGCCGTCCAGCCCCTGCATTGCGATCTTGAAGCCGTCGCCCTCTTCGCCGATCCGGCAAGAGACGGGCACGCGCGCATCTTCGAATTGCACCATGGCGGTCGGTTGGGAGTGCCAACCGAGTTTGCGCTCCTGTGCGCCGAAGGAGAGACCCGGGGTTTCTTTCGGAATGGCGATGCACGTAATGCCGGCGGGTCCCTCTTCGCCGGTGCGCACCATGGTGACGTAGACATCACTGCGTCCACCGCCCGAAATGAAAGCCTTGCTGCCGTTTACAACGTAGTCGTCTCCGTCGCGTACGGCGCGGGTTCTCAAGCTCGCGGCGTCGGACCCCGAGTTCGGCTCGGTCAGACAGTAGGAGGCGAAATGTTCCATGGTCATCAGACCCGGCAGAAACCGCGCCCGCTGTTCCGGTCCACCGAACCGGTCGATCATCCAGCCGGCCATATTGTGGATCGAGATATAGGCCGCGGTAGAGGGACAAGCGGCGGCCAGTTCCTCAAAGATGATGGCGGCATCCAGCCGGCTCAACGCCGATCCGCCGTGTTCTTCGCCGCAATAGATTCCCCCGAACCCGAGCGCGGCCGCTTCCCGCAAAGTATCCTCGGGAAATACAGATTTCTCGTCCCATTCGGCGGCGTGGGGCGCCATCTCATTTTGCGCGAAGTTGCGCGCCATGTCCTGGAACGCCACCTGCTCCTCGGACAGCGAAAACTCCATTGGCCGACATCCTTGTTGCGCTGAAAAGGGACCGGGCCAGAACAGGGACCGGCGCGCGGATATTAAGAATGCCGCTTCGCTAGTCAATGAGCGGCGCGCGGCGGCATAGCTGGCGGTTTTGCGCTTGACCTGCCAAGCATTTTCCCTACCCTCGACTTTGCGCTGATTTGAGACCTTGCTTGCGGGCGCTTTATAAGAACGGCTAAACGGGCATGGAAAACCATCGTCTGCCGGCCGTCTGGCCGGTTTTTTTGTTTCCGCAACATCCTCGGACAGCACACTGGCCGGTGTTCGCGAAATGCGGCCCGCCCGCGGCGATTTGAGGGACCGCTTGCTCCGCGTCATCAACAGCTAAAGCGAAACGGAAACGTTCCCTCGCCCATTGAAACGAACAAGGCACGAACTGCCTGTCTGAAGGGTGAAATCATGACGAACACAAGTAAAAATCCGGAAACCATCGCGCTGCATGGCGGTTACCGCAGCGATCCGGCCACCAATGCAGTGGCTGTCCCCATCTACCAGACCACCTCCTACCAATTCGATAGCGCTGAGCATGCCCAGAAGCTGTTTTCACTTCAGGAACTGGGAAACATCTATTCGCGCATCATGAACCCGACGGTGGATGTCCTGGAACAACGGGTCGCCGCGCTCGAAGGCGGCGTGGCGGCCCTGGCCTTGTCCTCAGGTCAAGCCGCAAGCGCCATCTCCCTGCAGAACTTGGCGCATAGCGGGGACAATGTGGTCAGTTCCACCGATCTCTACGGCGGCACGTGGAACCTTTTTGCCAACACCCTTCGCGAACAGGGAATCGAGGTGCGCTTCGTCGACCCTGCGGATCCGGAGAATTTCCGCCGCGCCACCGACGAGCGAACGCGGGCCTATTACGCGGAAACGCTCCCAAACCCCAAGCTCCGCGTTTTCCCGATCGGCGAAGTCGCCAGCATCGGACGCGCGTTCGGCATTCCGCTGATCGTGGACAATACCGCCGCACCGCTCCTCTGCCGCCCGTTCGATCATGGCGCCGCGGTCGTGATCTACTCGACAACGAAATATATCGGCGGGCATGGCACATCCATCGGCGGGCTTATCGTCGATGGCGGGAATTTCCCATGGGAGGAGCATAAGGACCGGCAGCCCTATCTGAACGAACCGGATCCCAGCTACCACGGCGCGGTTTGGACGGAAGCGGTAAAACCGTTGGGTCCGATTGCCTACATCATCAAAGCGCGTGTGACGTTGTTGCGCGACCTTGGCTGCGCCATGTCGCCGTTCAACGCGTTCCAGTTCATTCAAGGCCTTGAAACGCTGCCGCTGCGGATTCGCGAACACAGCCGGAATGCGGATGCGGTAACGGCTTTCCTGGCCGATCACCCCGCGGTGGAAAGCGTCATTCATCCAAGTCTTGCGACTGAGGAGGAGAAGCGCCGCGCAGACACCTATATGACGGGCGGGCTCGGCGGATTGGTCGGTTTCCACATCAAGGGCGGACGGGAAGCCGGCGCGCGGTTCATCGACGGGCTGAAACTTCTGTATCACGTTGCCAATATCGGGGATGCGCGTTCCCTGGCCATTCATCCCGCGACGACAACGCATTCGCAGCTTACGCCGGAAGAGCAGCAGGCCACAGGTGTGACAGACAGCTATGTGCGTCTTTCCATCGGTATTGAGCATATCGACGACATCTTGGCCGATCTGTCCGATGCCTTAGAGGCGTCGCAAGCGACAGCACAGGCTGCAGAATAGCCCGCGGCCGCAAGCCGGTTTCGGAAGAGCGCCGGATCCCATTTCTCGGGTCCGGCGTTCGACCGGCCAACGGCGAATTCCTAAGAACCTATAGTTACATAGAATACTCGCTAAATTTTTCGCGAAATAGCGCTAATTCTTACTTAAAGCCCGGGCAGGTTCTGCTGTTTTGGCCTATGAACTTGGAATTCTTTTAGTCGGCGTGCGCACCATCACAGATTTCAGTCGGACAAAGGTGTACGCACACGATATTCGTATTCTTTTAATTAAATGCCGGTAGCGTTTTATATTGGATTTATTAACAGGATTGGTTCACCAGCCAGTTAAATCGAACGGTCGCTATGGGGAGACGCACCGTGCGTTTTCTTCCATTGCTGCCTGACCGAGGATTGAGGGCCGCCAATGACATATGAATTTCGACAGTTAGCCGACGGATTTCCTACTAAATGCCGACGCGCACCCTGCCGATACAGGTCATGATGTTGGGCCTCTCTCACCCCGTTTTTATCAGTTAAACAACGAATTCTAAGCTGTTGAGAAAACTATGGCGACTTTAGACACCCCCTCGAACGGAACGGAAAAAACCGCCCTGGACATGACGCCCGATCATGTGTTCGAGGCCGGCACGGCGCCCGTCGTCGTTCCGGTTGGCGATGCCCTGCTGCAGGCGGACTACAGCCGCCATGGACAGGATCTGCAGCTGCAAACACCCGATGGTGTCACCATCCTGATCACGGGCTATTTCAACCAGGACGTCCCTCCGGATCTCTACACACTGGCCGGCTCGCGCATCACGCCCGACGTCGCGGCCAAACTCGTGGGTCCCCTCGCCCCGGGTCAGGTCGCCCAGTCCGGCGACGTCTCCACTTTGGAAGAGCCTATCGGCAGCATCGACACGATTAAGGGCCAGGTCACGGTTATCCGGGCCGATGGCACGCAGGGCGTTCTGCAGGAAGGCGCGCCCGTTTATCAGGGCGATACGCTGATCAGTGGCGACGGCGCCGCAATCGGCATCATTTTCGCGGACAAAAGCACGCTGTCCATGGCGGCGAACGGCCGGATCATTCTCGATGAGTTGGTCTACAACGCCGAAGCACCGTCGGATTCCTCGCAAGTCTTCAATGTCATCCAAGGCGCCTTCATGTTCACCAGCGGCGCCATCGGAAAGGCGGATCCGGAGTCGGTCGCCGTCAACACACCGGTCGCCACCATCGGCATTCGCGGCACGAAATTCGGCTTCAGCGTCGATGCCGTGGACGGGTCGACGGATGTCACCGTCCTGGAAGGGGCTGTCTTTGTCCAGAATGCCGGCGGGTCGGTTCTGCTGACTGCAATCGGGGAGACTACCCTGATTTCGTCCTTCGACCAGCCGCCTTCGGACCCGCGCGTCCTGGACCTTCAGGAAATTCAGGAACGGTATGGCGATGCGATCGGATATCACCCGGTGCGCCAAGACGTCCCCGACGCCGGGGAAGACGCAGCCGGAGCCGACGAAGATACCCTCGATGAAGACGCGCTCGACGATATTGCCGATGAGTTGAACGACATCGAGACGGCCGCCGGGGAATCCGCAAACGCGGACGGCAATGTTGGCGATGGAGAATTCGACGACCTGGAGGTCGGCGATATCGGTGAGTCCGGGTTGCAGGCACGCACGGTCCTGGGCGAGACGGAGCCCAATGAAGCAGGCCCGGGTGGCGCGGAGGAAACGCCGGCCACCGCGGATGATCCGGTCGACCCCGGCGAGGGTGATGCGCCCCCTGCCGAAGATGCAGAGCCGACGGTTGCAACAGAGGCAACGCTCACGACTGAAGACGCCGCCGGCACCGAAGACATGGCGATCCCGCTTTCGATCTCGGTTGGCGATGTGGAAAGCAACGACACAGCGAGCGTTACCGTCTCGAACATCCCGGCAGGCGCGAGCCTGAGTGCGGGAACCGTCAACGACGACGGCAGTGTCACGCTCACCGTCGCCGATCTCGACGGCCTGACCGTCACGCCGCCCGCCAACAGCGACGCGGACTTCACGCTTTCCGTCGAAGTCATCACGACCGACGCCGAGTCCGGCGACACGGCGAC